>MDTE01117881.1_pt1 | contig 18329 bp, 18 predicted proteins | sample 811231 | NCBI WGS metagenome assembly MDTE01 (sample SAMN05326651, study PRJNA326480) | marine metagenome | isolation source: seawater | place: Indian Ocean: Red Sea | collected 2010 | reverse complement strand
TATTAGTCTCTTGACTAAACTCCTTACTAAAAATTTCTCCTTTATAAATCCAAACTTTAATCCCTATTATTCCATATGTTGTTAATGCTTCAGCTTCAGCATAATCTATATCTGCTCTTAATGTGTGAGATGGTATACTTCCTTCTCTCAACCACTCTGTCCTGGCTATTTCATTTCCGCCTAATCGACCACTTATCGAAACTTTTATTCCTTTTGCACCCAGTCTTAGAGCCGACTGCATCGATCTTTTCATGGCTCTTCTATATGAAACCCTTTTTACTAATTGCTGAGCAATATTTTCAGCAACAAGATAGCTATTTGTCTCAGGTTTTTTTACTTCTTTTATATTTAACACAACTTCATTTGTAGTAAGCTTGGATAGTTTGTTTTTTATCTTTTCTATATCACTACCTTTTTTACCTATAACAAAACCTGGTCTAGAAGTATAAATAGTAACAAAACATTTTTTTGAGGTTCTTTCTATCATTACTTTAGAAACACCTGAATTAATAACATTTTTCTTTATAAATTCTCTTATTTTAAAATCTTCAATTAAATAATTTCCAAAATCTTTTTTCTTTGCGTACCAAACAGAGTCCCAGCCTCTATTTATGCCAAGCCTTAAACCTACTGGATTAACTTTTTGTCCCATGTTTCTCCACTTGTTTATTTTTTTCTGTCAAAATTATTGTTAAATTTGAATAAGGTTTTATAATTGAAGAGGCTCTACCTTTTGCTCTTGCTCTGAATCTTTTCATAATTATTTGTTTTCCACAATATGCTTCTTTAACTATTAATTTATCTATGTCATATTGAAAATTATTTTCAGCATTAGCTACCGCTGAAGAAATTGTCTTTTTAATATCATTACATATTCTTTTTTCAGAAAAAGATAAGTCTCTTATAGCTATATCTACTTTTTTACCTACAATTGTTTTTAAAATTGGTTTTAGTTTTCTAGTACTAGATCTTATATTTTTATTAACAGCTTTAACCAATTTAATATTTTTATTATCAGCCATTATTTTTTCTCCGTTGTGGCTGGTTTAGAGGTATCAGCAGCCGCTGCTTTTTTATCAGCTGGTGTGTGACCAGCAAATTGTCTAGTTGGAGCAAATTCACCGAACTTATGACCCACCATGTCCTCTGAGATTGTAATTGGTATAAATTTTTTTCCATTATAAATTAAGAAACTAATTCCGACAAAATCTGGTATTATAGTCGATTTTCGTGACCAAGTTTTAATTGGTTTTTTATTTGTTTCTGTTTTTTGTTTATCAACCTTCTTTATCAAATTTTCTTCTACAAAAGGTCCTTTCCACACTGATCTAGCCATACTAAGCTCTCTTCTTCTTTCTTCTTCTTATTATATATTTGTCTGTTCTCTTATTATCTCTAGTTTTTAAACCTTTTGCTGATTGTCCCGTAGGTGAAACTGGATGTCTTCCTCCAGCAGATTTACCTTCACCACCACCATGAGGATGATCAACTGGATTCATAACTACTCCTCTGGTATGAGGTCTGCGACCCAACCATCTTGATCTTCCGGCTTTACCGATCTTGATATTTTTTTGATCAGGGTTTGAAAGAACTCCGATAGTCGCTAAACTTCTTGAGTCTATTTTTCTAACTTCTCCAGACATCATCTTAATAACCGAATAATTTCCATCAATTCCAGAAATACTAACTGATGAACCTGCTGCCCTTGCAATCTTTCCTCCACCGCCAGGTTGTATTTCAACATTATGAATATTTATACCGACAGGTATGTCTCTTAGAGGTAAACAATTTCCAACTTTTATTTCAGATTTAGGTCCATTTGTAATTTTATCTCCAACCTTAATATTTTGAGGTGCCAAATAGTAACTTTTAACACCATCTTCAAATTTAACTAGCATGATATGGCATGATCTATTCGGATCATATTCTATACGTTCAATTTCTGCCGACATATCAAATTTTTTTCTATAAAAATCAATATTTCTATATTTTTGTTTGTGGCCTCCGCCATGATTTCTTGATGTAATTCTTCCCATGTTATTTCTACCTTTTGAGGAGTTATTGACAGAAGTTAAAGGTTTATAAGGTTTTCCCTTCCATAGATTCGATCTATCAACTAAAACTGTTCCTCTAGTTGACTTTGTATATGGTTTAAAAGATTTCAAAGACATATTTTAAATTCCTGTTGTTAGATCTATATTTTGACCTTTTTTTAGAGTTATAATTGCTTTTTTATAACCACTTACTTTAACTTTTCTTCCTCTAGTAATTTTTTCTCTAGTTTTTTTATTAATCATATTAATTTTAGTAACATTAACTTTAAATATTTTCTCTATAGTTTTTTTTAAAGTTTTTTTATTGGCCTTTGCCGGAACTTTAAAAACAATTTTATTATATTCAGATAAATTTGTAGACTTTTCAGTAACTACAGGAAATAATATTTTGTCGTATAAATGAACTTTATTCATTATGCATACCTCTTTTCAAGATCTTTGATCGATGTTGATGTAAATATTACTTTATTATATTTAATCAAATCATAAGAGCTAAAATGACTTATATCTGTTACCTTAACATTTGAAATATTTCTCATGATTTATAAACTTTTTCTTTAGATGTTTTGTCAAGTATAATTAAAGAGTTTTCGGCCTTAAATTTTTTTAGAATATTATACATCTCTTTAGTTTTTTTAATTTCGTTAGTGAAATCTTTAAAAATTAATAAATTATTATCTTTCTTTTTTTCACTTATTAGAGCAGCAATGCTTAGTTTTTTTTCACTTTTGTTTAATTTTTTTATTCTATAATTCGACTCTCCTTTTGGTCCATGAGCAACGCCACCACCTACAAAGATTGGTGCTTTTCTGCTTGCGTGTCTTGCGTTACCAGTTCCTTTTTGAGCATAAATTTTTGCTGTTGATCCTTTGATTTCATTTTTTGTTTTGTTTTAGCTTTTCTACCTTTGATATTGGATATTGTTTTATACAATACTTTGCTAATAAAATTTTTATTTATTTTAGTTGATAGCATTTTATCTAAAATCTCTATTGATTCTTTACTTCCATCGATGTTTAAAATATCAATTTTCATTTATTTTTTTTTCTTTTCAGGTACTTTTTTTTGTTTTTCAATAATTTCAATTTTTTCAATCATTGATAATTTTTTAATATTTTTGACAGCCTTTTTAATTATAACTTCAGAATTTTTTGATCCTGGTATAGATCCTTTAAGGTATAATAAGTTATTTTCTGTATCTGCTTTTATAATTTCAATATTTTGAATTGTTCTAATTTTATTTCCCATTTGGCCTGCCATTTTTTTTCCTTTAAAAACTTTACCAGGATCTTGTCTTTGTCCAGTTGATCCGTGTGATCTGTGGGAAACTGATACACCGTGAGTTGCTCTGAGGCCTGAAAAATTATGTCTTTTCATAACACCAGCAAAACCTTTGCCTATTGTTCTAGATTTTACATCAACAAACTTTATATCTTTAAAAATTTCAAGCCCTATTTCATTACCTTCTTTGTAAGATTCAAAATTCTCAACTCTGAATTCTTTTAAAATTTTTTTTGCTTCAGTATTTTTTTTGGCAAAGAAACCTTTCATGGGTTTATTTAATTTTGAATTTTTAATTTTTCCATAACCTATTTGTACTGCGTTATAGCCTCTTTTATCTTTATTTATTAACTGAATAACTCTTCCCTTTTCCATTTTAAGTATTGTTACAGGAACAGATTGTCCAGTTTTGTAGAATTCTCTAGACATACCAAGTTTTTTTCCAATTAAAGCAATATTGTTCATTTTTAAATTTTTATCTCCACATCGACTCCTGAAGCCAAATCTAATTTCATTAAAGCTTCAACTGTTTGTGGTGTTGGTTCAATTATATCTATTAATCTTTTATGAGTTCTAGTCTCGAACTGTTCTCTACTTTTCTTATCAATATGTGGAGATCTTAGTACTGTGTACTTTTCAATTTTTGTAGGCAAAGGTATAGGTCCTTTAATATTTGCCCCAGTTCTTTTAACAGTATTTACTATCTCCTCTGTCGATTGATCAAGAACTTTGTTATCGTATGCTCTAAGTTTTATTCTTATATTTTGCTTTTCCATATTAACCTGTTTTTTTTGTTACTTCATCTTGTACATTTTGAGGAACTTTATCGTAATGATCAAAGAACATAGAGTACTGCGCTCTTCCTTGGGACATAGATCTTAAACTGTTTATATAACCAAACATATTTGCTAAAGGAACCATAGCTGTAATAACTGTAGCATTTCCTCTTTGTTCTTGTGTACTAATTTGACCTCTTCGGCTGTTTAGATCACCTATTACATCACCCATATAATCTTCCGGAGTAACAACTTCAACTCTCATTATTGGTTCCAATAATTTAAGAGTTCCTCTTGTACATGCCTCTTTAAAACATTGTCTTGATGCTAATTCAAAAGCTAAAACACTAGAGTCCACATCGTGATGAAGACCATCAAGAATAGTAACTTTGTAATCAATAAGAGGGAATCCAGCTAAAATGCCACTGTCAGATACTGTTTCAATTCCTTTTTCTACACCTGGTATAAATTCTTTTGGTATTGCTCCACCTTTAATTTTGCTCTCAACTTCTCTACCTTTGCCTGGTTCAAGTGGTTCTACTGAAAGTTTTACTCTAGCAAATTGACCTGCACCACCACTCTGTTTTTTATGTGTATAATCAAATTCTGCAGAACTTAAAATTGTCTCTCTATATGCAACTTGAGGTGCACCAACATTAGCTTCAACTTTAAACTCTCTTTTCATTCTATCAACGATAATGTCTAAATGTAATTCACCCATTCCTTTAATTATAGTTTGACCAGACTCTTCGTCCGAAGAAACTCTAAAAGAGGGATCTTCTTTAGCTAAACGTCCTAGAGCCTCACCCATTTTTTCTTGATCACCTTTGGTTTTTGGTTCAACCGCTATCTCTATAACTGGGTCTGGAAATTCCATTGGCTCTAATAAAACTGGTGTATCTTCATCAGCTAATGTATGACCCGTAATAGTATGTTTTAATCCTGCTAATGCAACGATGTCTCCAGCATTTGCCTCTTTAATATCTTCACGAGAATTAGCATGCATTAAAAGCATTCTACCAACTCTCTCTTCTTTATCTTTTGATGTATTGTAAATACCTGTACCAGATTTAACTGTTCCTGAGTATATTCTTATAAATGTTAATGAACCTACGAAAGGATCGTTAGCGACTTTAAAAGCTAGCGCTGAGAAAGGTGATTTATCATCAAATTTCATTTCCAAAACATCTTCGCTACCTGGTTTTGTTCCGTTTATAGAACCAATATCTTCGGGGCTGGGTAAATAATCAACAACAGCATCTAATAACGGCTGAACACCTTTATTTTTAAAGGCTGATCCAGTTAAAACAGGAACAAAATCAAAGTTTAAGCAACCTTTTCTAACGCATTTAATTAAATCCTCATTTTTTATTTCTTCTCCGTTTAAATAGCTTTCCATTAACTTTTCATCTTGCTCAACTGCTGTTTCTACTAACTCTTGTCTGTATTTTTTACATATTTCTAATAAATCCTCTGGTATTTCCTTTTCTTCCCAAGCGGCTCCTAAATCTTCGTTTTTCCATACAATAGCTTTCATTTTGACAAGGTCTACAACACCTTGTAAAGAAGCTTCTATACCTATAGGTATTTGCATCACAAGGGGTTTTGCTCCTAATCTATCTTTGATCATGTCAACACATCTAAAAAAATCTGCACCAGTTCTATCTAGTTTATTTACAAAGCATATTCTTGGCACTTTGTACTTATCTGCTTGTCTCCAAACTGTTTCGGACTGTGGTTCAACACCTGCTACACCATCAAATACGGCTACTGCCCCGTCTAAAACTTTTAACGATCTTTCAACTTCAATGGTAAAATCAACGTGTCCAGGTGTATCAATAATATTAATTCTATGATCTCTCCAAAAACAAGTTGTTGCCGCTGATGTTATTGTAATTCCTCTTTCTTGTTCTTGTTCCATCCAGTCCATTGTTGCTGCACCGTCATGAACTTCTCCAATTTTGTGACTTTTACCAGTGTAATAAAGAATTCTTTCAGTTGTTGTGGTCTTGCCAGCATCAATATGAGCCATTATTCCAATATTTCTATATTTATCTAATTTATGTGTTCTAGTCATAATTAATTACCATCTGAAATGAGCAAAAGCTTTGTTCGACTCTGCCATTTTGTGTGTATCTTCTTTTTTTTTTACTGCCGATCCTCTATTTTGATATGCCTCAAAAATTTCATTAAATATTTTATCTGACATTTTTTTATCTTTTCTTTTTCTTGATGCATCTATTAACCACCTCAAAGCAAGAGCTTGTGATCTTTTAGATTTTACTTCAACAGGAACTTGATATGTTGCTCCACCTACTCTTCTAGATCTTACCTCAACACTAGGTTTAATGTTATTAATAGCTTCATTAAAAACGGTTAATGGTTCATCTTTAGATTTTGATTTAATCTTTTCAATAGCATCATAAACAATTTTTTCTGCAATTGTTTTTTTTCCATCATACATAATTGAGTTAATAAGTTTTGGTATAACAGTAGATTTATATTTTGGATCAATAATAGGTATTTTTTTTGGAGCTTTTCTTTTTCTAGACATTTCTACTTACCTTTTTTGGCTCCATACTTAGAACGTTGCTGTTTTCTTGCAGTTACTCCTTGAGTATCAAGGTTACCTCTTAATATATGATATCTAACACCAGGTAGATCTTTAACTCGTCCACCTCTAATTAAAACTACAGAGTGCTCTTGTAAATTATGTCCTTCGCCTGGTATATATGATGTAACCTCATGACCATTTGAAAGTCTTACTCTGGCAACTTTTCTTAGTGCAGAATTAGGTTTTTTTGGAGTAGTTGTATATACTTTAACACATACACCTCTTTTTTGTGGAGACTTTTCAAGAGCAGGAACTTTGTCCCTTTCTTTAGGTCTAATACGTTTTTTTTTTAACAATTGGTTAATTGTTGGCATAATTTTTAACTTTCAAATATTTTTTTGATTAAAATTTACTGACTTAGTATCATCGTATGGCAGCGTTTAGTACTTAGTACTACATTCCAACCAAAAAATATCGCCAAAATACTATAGAATTTTCATTTGTCAAATTAAAAGACTTAAAATTATATTAAATTACTATTGATTTACTTGAGTTTCAGACGGTTCTATTTTATCTTGCTCAGATAAGAATTTTTGGTCATCCTCAAGGGCTTTTTTGTTCCAAGTATTTTTTACAGTACCAGTTCCAGCTGGAACTAACCTTCCAACTATAACATTTTCCTTTAACCCTTGAAGTTTATCAATTTTTCCTCTTATAGCAGCGTCAGTTAATACTCTAGTGGTTTCTTGGAATGAAGCAGCGGAAATAAATGAATCTGTTTGTAGTGAAGCTTTTGTAATACCCATTAATACTCTGTCACCTTTAGCAACTCTTTTACCATCCTCTTTCAATTTATTATTTATTCCTTGAAACTTAAATCTATCGATTATTTCTCCTGGCAATAATGATGAATCTCCACTTTCTTTAACTTCAATTTTTTTCAACATTTGTCTTAAAATTACTTCAATATGTTTGTCATTAATAATAACACCTTGCAATCTATATACTTCTTGTACTTGATTCACAAAATACTCTGTTAATTCCTCAATTCCTAATATTCTAAGTATGTCATGAGGCAAAGGTTGACCATCTAAAAGGTATTCTCCTTTTTTAATTTTTTCTCCTTGATTAAAATTAATATGTTTTCCTTTGGGAATTAAATATGTTGATGTTTCACCATTTTCAGACTCAATGGTAACTCTTTGCTTTCCTCTAATCTCTTTACCAAAAATAACTTTACCATCATTTTCGGCGATAATTGCACTATCTTTTGCTTTTCTCGCTTCGAATAACTCAGCAACTCTTGGCAATCCTCCTGTAATATCTTTAGTTTTAGAAGTTTCTTTAGGAAGTCTAGCAATAACATCGCCTGCTGAAATCTTTTGACCATCCTTAACTGACAAGATTGAGTCTGGTACAAGATAATATCTTGCCTCATTATCATCAGCTTTTTTAATTACATTTCCTTTGTCATCTCTTAGGGTAATTCTAGGTTTCAATTCCGTATTTTTAGATAGACTTTTCCAATCAATAACTGTTTTTGTAGATATACCTGTGGCATCATCCATAGTTTCTGCAATTGATACACCATCTATTAAATCGACGTAATTTGCTAAACCACTTGTTTCTGCAATTACTGGAGTTGTGTATGGATCCCATTCACAAATTTTAGTATTTTTTTTGACTTTATCTCCATTTTTAAAATAAAGTTTTGACCCATATGGAACTTTATATACTGCAATTTGTAAACCATTATCATCTTCAATAGAAAGTTGGGTATTTCTTCCCATAACAATTAAATTCTTTTTTGAGTCCTCAATTAAATTAGTGTTTATAATTTTTAGTTTACCTTCAGAATTAGTAATAATTTGAGAATCTTGTTTTATTGATGCTGTACCACCAACGTGGAATGTTCTCATTGTCAATTGTGTTCCAGGTTCTCCTATAGATTGGGCTGAAATCATTCCTATAGCTTCTCCTACATTAACTATTTTTCCTCTTGATAAATCTCTTCCATAACAAGTTGAACAAACACCTTCTTTTGAACTGCACGTAATCACAGAGTAAACATTTATTGATTTTACACCAGCAGCATCGATTTTCTCACAGGCACTTTCGTCAATTATTTGATCTTTTTTAAGTATAATTTCACCTGTAATAGGATTTTTTATATCTAAAGAAATAACTCTTCCAAGTGATCTTTCAGAAAGACTAACAATTACGTTACCACCTTCAATAATCTCAGAGAGTTTTATATTTCCTGGGTTATCACATTTTACTTTTGTAATAGTTAAATCTTGGGCTACATCACATAATCTTCTTGTTAAATATCCAGAATTTGCAGTCTTTAAAGCTGTATCTGCTAAACCTTTTCTTGCTCCGTGAGTAGAATTAAAATATTCTAAAGCAGTTAAACCCTCTTTAAAATTCGAAGTAATTGGTGACTCAATAATTTCACCTGACGGTTTAGCAATTAAACCTCTCATTCCAGCTAATTGTTTCATTTGTGCGGCCGATCCTCTTGCACCACTATCAGCCATCATGAATACTGAATTAATTTTCAAACCTTCTTTTGTTGACTCAGTTGCTGATATTCTTTTCATCATTTCAGACGCGACCTTTTCAGTACATTTTGACCAAGCATCAACAACTTTATTATACTTTTCACCTCTTGTAATAAGACCCTCTGAATATTGAGTTTCATAGTCTTTGATGAGTTTTTTTGTCTCGTCAATCAACTGTTGTTTATTTTCTGGTATTAATAAGTCATCTTTTCCAAAAGATATCCCTGCTTTGAAAGCATGTTTGAAACCTAAATCTTTTAATTTATCACAAAAAATTACAGTACTTTTTTGACCACAAAATCTAAATACATGATCAATAATTTCTGAAACAACCTTTTTTGGTAACAATCTGTCAATCAATGAAAATTTATTATTAATGTTTCCTGGTAGAAGATTAGCTAGTAGAAATCTTCCTGCAGTACTTATATGCTTTTCATATTTTATATTACCTTTATCATCAATAGTTTTAAATCTCGAAACAATTCTAGAATGAACATTAATTTGACCGATTTCTAAAGCATGTTCAATTTCAGAAGTATTTACGAAATATCCCTCTACTCTTTCTTTTTGATGTGGAGGTTGTGATAAATAATATATTCCTAAAATCATATCTTGTGACGGGACAATTATAGGTTTGCCATTTGATGGACTTAGAATGTTATTAGTTGACATCATTAAAACTCTTGCTTCTAATTGTGCTTCTAAACTTAGTGGAATGTGCACAGCCATCTGATCACCATCGAAATCAGCATTAAAAGCTGCACATGTAAGTGGATGTAATTCAATAGCATCACCTTCAATTAATTTGGGTTCAAATGCTTGAACACCTAATCTATGAAGAGTTGGAGCTCTATTAAGAATTACTGGGTGCTCTCTAACAATTAATTCAAGTGCATCCCAAACTTCGTTTCTTTCTCTCTCAACTAATTTTTTTGCTTGTTTTATTGTTGATGCAAGTCCTAATTTATTTAATCTTGCGTATAAAAAAGGTTTAAATAGTTCTAAAGCCATTTTTTTTGGTAGACCACATTCATGTAATTTTAAATCTGGACCAACTACAATTACTGATCTTCCTGAATAGTCGACTCTTTTACCTAATAAATTCTGTCTAAATCTACCTTGTTTTCCTTTTAGCATCTCAGCTAATGATTTTAATGGTCTTTTACCGGTTCCGGTTATAACTCTTCCTCTTCTTCCATTATCAAATAAGGCATCTACAGACTCTTGGAGCATCCTTTTTTCATTTCGAATAATTATGTCTGGAGCTTTTAAATCAATCAATCTCTTTAATCTGTTATTTCTATTAATTACTCTTCTATATAAATCGTTCAAATCTGAAGTAGCAAATCTTCCTCCGTCCAAAGGTACCAAAGGTCTTAGTTCCGGGGGTATTACTGGTATAGTTGTTAAAATCATCCATTCAGGTTTGTTTCCTGTTTCTAAAAAAGAGTCTATTAATTTAAGTCTTTTTATAGCTCTTTCTTCAGCAACTTTAGATTTGGTTTCTTTTATTGTTTGTACAAGAATTTTCTTTTCTTCCTCAAGATTAATAGATTTTAAAATTTCTAAAATTGATTCAGCACCAATACCAGCTGTAAAAGACTCTTCTCCATACTCATCTTGATATTTTATAAGTTCTTCTTCATTTAAAAGCTGATGTTTTTTTAGGCCTGTTAAACCTGGTTCAATTACAATAAAGTTTTCAAAATATAAAACTCTTTCAACTTCTTTAAGTTTCATATCTATTGCTAAAGAGATTCTACTTGGTAGAGATTTTAAGAACCAAATATGTGCTACAGGTGTAGCTAAATTTATATGGCCCATTCTTTCTCTTCTTACATTTGATTTTGTTACTTCAACTCCACATTTTTCGCATATAATACCTCTAAATTTCATTCTCTTATATTTTCCACATAAGCACTCGTAATCTTTAATTGGACCAAAAATTCTCGCACAAAACAAACCATCTTTTTCAGGTCTAAAAGTTCTGTAATTTATAGTTTCGGGTTTTTTTATTTCACCGTAAGTCCATGATTTAATTTTTTCAGGACTTGCTAATGTTATTTTTATACTGTTAAAATTTTGACTATCGGTAATTTCTGTGCTTTTAAATAGATTTGAAAGTTCTTTACTCATTTAATTTAGCTCCACATTTAATGCTAAAGATTTAATTTCTTTTACTAAAACATTGAATGACTCTGGTATACCAGACTCAAAATTTTCTTCACCTTTAACTATGGTTTCGTATACTTTAACTCTTCCCGCAACATCATCGGATTTAACTGTCAAAATTTCTTGCAAAGTATATGATGCACCATAAGCTTCAAGTGCCCAAACTTCCATCTCCCCAAATCTTTGTCCTCCTAATTGAGCTTTTCCACCGAGTGGTTGCTGTGTTACAAGACTATAAGGACCTGTTGATCTTGCGTGAATTTTATCTTCAACAAGATGGTGTAGTTTTAACATATAAATCGTACCAACAGTAACTCGTCTATCAAATTTTTCTCCTGTTCTACCGTCCCACAAGTAAGTTTGTCCTGAACTTGGTAATTCAGCTATCTCTAGCATTTTTGTTACGTCAAACTCTTTTGCGCCATCAAAAACTGGTGTAGCTATAGGTACACCTTTTTGTATATTTTCACACAAATCATTAAATTCAATATTAGAAAGTTTCTCAATTTTACTTTCATATACATCTTTACCGTAAACGCTTTTTAAAAAAGATTTAAATTTTTCATTTAGTTCAATTTTTTTTTGATTTTCATTTATTAATTTTTTTAACTTATCTCCAAGCTCTGTACATGCCCAACCCAAATGTGTTTCTAGTATTTGGCCAACATTCATTCGACTAGGAACTCCTAATGGATTTAATACTATATCAACAGGTTTACCATTTTCTTGATACGGCATATCTTCAACAGGTACAATTTTACTCACAACACCTTTATTTCCATGACGGCCTGACATTTTATCACCAGGTCTTAATCTTCTTTTTATAGCAACGAAAACTTTGACCATTTTCATTACACTTGGTAATAAGTCGTCACCTTGACGAATTTTCAATACCTTATCCTCGAATCTTTCTTCGATATCCTTTTTAGCTGAATTATATTGTTCCTTTAATTGGTCTATTGCGCTTAATGTTTTTTTATCTTGAATACTTATTTTGAATAAATCAGATATATTTAAACCTTCAATAGTTTTTTCATCTAAAACTGATCCAATATCAAGAGTTTTTATTTTTTTATCTATTTTTACGCCAGACAATATAATTGATGCTCTTTGTTTTATACTTCTTTCCAATATTTCTTCTTCAACATTTTTATCTTGTTGAACACTTTCTATTTCAGATCTTTCAATTGTTATTGATCTTTCGTCTTTTTCTATACCGTGTCTATTAAAAACTCTTACATCAACAACTATACCTCCACTACCACTAGGCATTTTTAAGGAAGTATCTGTAACATCAATTGCTTTTTCTCCAAAAATTGATCTTAATAATTTTTCTTCTGGTCCTGATGCAGAATCGCCTTTTGGTGTTACTTTACCTACTAATATATCGCCAGGTTTGACCTCTGCTCCAATATATACAATACCTGACTCGTCTAAATTTTTTAAAGCTTCTTCATTAACATTTGGGATATCTCTGGTAATATCTTCCTCACCTAATTTAGTGTCCCTAGCCATAACCTCATACTCCTCAATGTGGATTGAGGTAAAAACATCATCTGTTACACATCTTTCAGAAATTAATATAGAATCTTCAAAATTATAACCTTGCCATGGCATAAATGCTACGGTAACATTTTTACCTAATGCTAATTCACCAATTTTTGTAGACGGACCGTCCGCAATTATATCTCCTGATTTAACTTTATCACCAACCCTCACTAATGGTTTTTGATTTATACATGTATTTTGATTTGATCTTTTAAATTTTTGTAAATTATAGATATCTACTCCAGATTTAGAATAATCTTTATCTGCTGCGGCTTTTATTACAATTCTTTTGCCATCAATTTTATCAACTGTTCCATCTCTTTTAGCAACAATCGTAACACCAGAGTCTAACGCAACATCGCTTTCAATACCTGTGCCAACTAGCGGTGCCTCTGGTTTTAATAGAGGAACTGCTTGTCTCATCATGTTTGATCCCATTAAAGCTCTGTTAGCATCATCGTTTTCTAAAAAAGGTATTAAAGAAGCAGCAACTGAAACTAATTGTTTTGGAGAAACATCAATGTAGTCTATATTTTCAGGTTTAGACAAAATAAAATTTAAATTTTGTCTACATGAAACTAACTCCTCTTTAAATTTACCATTTTTATCTAAAACAGAATTAGCTTGGGCAATTGTAAAATTAGTTTCTTCCATTGCCGATAAATATTCAATTTTATCCTGAACAACTCCATTAGAAACTTTTTTATAAGGACTTTCTATAAACCCATATTTATTTATTTTAGAATATGTAGAAAGGCTGTTTATTAACCCAATATTTGGTCCTTCTGGAGTTTCTATTGGACATATACGTCCGTAATGAGTTGGATGAACGTCTCTAACTTCAAAGCCAGCTCTTTCTCTTGTTAATCCACCAGGTCCAAGAGCAGAGACTCGTCTTTTGTGAGTTATCTCAGATAAAGGGTTGGTTTGATCCATAAATTGAGATAGTTGAGAAGTAGCAAAGAAATCTTTTAAAGAAACAGTTAATGGCTTAGCATTTATCAAATCTTGTGGCATCGCGGACTCAACATCTAAAGTTGTCATTTTTTCTTTAATGGCTCTTTCCATTCTATAAACACCAATTCTCGCTTGATTTTCTACTAACTCTCCAACAGATCTTACTCTTCTATTTCCTAAATGATCAATGTCATCAACATCATCTTTACCATCTCTTAGATCAAGCATTTTTTTAACAATTGAAATTATGTCATCATTTCTTAGTATTGTAATTTTATCCGAACACTCAATTTTAAGCCTAGAATTCATTTTTACTCTTCCTACATCTGAAAGATCGTATCTATCTGAACTAAAAAATAAATTATTAAAAATTTGTGATGCAATTTCTATAGTTGGTGGTTCACCCGGTCTTAATACTTTATAAATTTCAGTTATTGCATCGTTTTTGGTTTCATTTTTGTCATTAAATAACGTGGTTAGTAGATAAGGCCCTTTATTAATTGAATTAGTTTTTGAAATTTCAATTGATTTAATATTATTCTCAATTATTTTTGATAAAATTGTCTCGTTTAATTCTGATCCTATTTTAAATTTTTCTTCTCCTATGGATATATCTTGGTGTAAAAATTTTCCAAATAAAGATTGATTTGAAACATATATTTCTTTTAAACCGTCATTAAATAGTTTTTTCGCAGTTAAAAAGTTAATTTTTTCGCCAGATTTGACTACTGTTTTATTATTTTTTGCATCTATAACTTCCTCTGAAAAACTTTTTGCTTTATAATTTTCAGGGTCAAACTTAGTTTTCCATTTTCCTAGATTTTTGTCATATGAATATATTTCATTATCATAAAATTCTTTAACAATATCACTTTTAGTAAAACCTAATGCTAGCAATAATGTAGTAATATATAATTTTTTTTTTCTATCTATTCTAAAATATAAAAAATCTTTTACATCAAATTCAAAATCAAGCCATGAACCTCTATTAGGTATTACTCTACAATTAAATAGTAATTTTCCACTTGCATGAGATTTTCCCTTGTCATGATCAAAAAAAACACCTGGACTTCTATGCATTTGATTTACTACAACTCTTTGAACTCCATTGGTTATAAAAGTACCGCTGTTTGTCATCATAGGGACCTCTCCCATGTAGACTTCTTGTTCCTTAGCTGACAAAATATCCTTAGTATTATTCTCTTGATTAATCTCATATACAACGAGTCTTAAAGTGCACTTAAGAGCTGATGAATAAGTTAAACCTCTAGCTATACACTCTTCAACATCAAATTTTGGTTTTTCTAATCTATATGATACATATTCAAGTGTTGCTTTATCATTAAGATCTTCAATTGGAAAAATACTTTTAAAAACTCTATCAAAACCCTTCGTTAAGTGTGGTTCATTATTTTCTATATACTTTGTTAATTGCTTATATGAGTTTTTTTGAACTTCGATAAGATTTGGTATTGATAAACTTTCTTTAAGTTTTCCAAAATTTTTTCTTATGTTCTTTTTTTCAGTAAAAGATAATTGCATGTATAGCTACTAATTTATAAAAATTAGTAAAATAAATTTTTTTAATTATTTAAGTTCTACTTTAGCGCCCGCAGCTTCGAGTTTTTTCTTTATCTCTTCAGCTTCTTTTTTGTTAACGCCTGTTTTTAAATCTTTAGGCGCACCCTCAACTAAATCTTTTGCTTCTTTCAATCCAAGAGATGTAACAGCTCTGACTTCTTTGATTACATTAATTTTTTTGTCTCCTGCAGATGCTAAAACGATTGTAAATTCATCTTTTTCTTCAGCTGGTGCTGCTCCTGATGCTCCTGCTACTGGTGCCGCTGCAACAGCTGCTGCTGCTGTAACTCCCCACTTTTCTTCTAATTGTTTTGAAAGCTCAGCTGCTTCAACTACAGTTAAGCTTGATAAGTCGTCTATAATTTTATTTAGATCAGCCATATAATTTTAAGTCCCAAGGTTATTTTTTTGATTTTTCAAGCGCCAAAATAGCGATTTTTGAAGCAGGTGCAAGTAAAATACTTGCGATTTTTTGTGCTGGAGATCTCAAAATACCCACTATTTTTGCCCTTGCTTCGTCTAATGATGGTAAAGTGGCAACATTTTTGACACCAGCGACATCTAAAATGTCATTTCCCATTATTCCACCAAGAATCTTTAAATTTTGATTTTCTTTAGAAAAGTTTGTCAGTATTTTTGCTGATGTAACTGCGTCCCCAGACAAAGCTACAGCAGTTGGTCCAGTAAATAAATTTGATAGATCTTTGCATCTGGTTTTTTCTAAAGCTAATTTTGTAATCCTATTTTTTGTAATTTTAAATTGAATACCATGTTCTCTCATTTTTTTTCTTAAGTCATCTAATTGATTAACTGTTAAACCTTGATAATGAGTTACTATAACAGCTTCAGATTTATCAAACTGAGTTGTCATTTCTTTTATATATTCCTGTTTTTTTTCTTTATTCATCATAGTTAAAAATTCTTAGCTAATTTAAGTTTATATGAAACACCCATTGTAGAGGTAATAAAGGTTTTTTTTATTAAATCACCTTTAACAGATGAATTGCCTTTTTCTTTTTCCAATGCATCTATAACTGTATTAAAATTTTTAATTAAATTTTCATCTGAAAATGATTTTTTTCCTATCGAAAGACCTATATTTCCATCTTTGTCATTTCTTAATTCTACCTGACCCGATTTAGCATCTTTGACTGCTTTTTGTATATCATCAGTTACTGTACCAAGTTTTGGATTTGGCATTAAACCTTTTGGTCCTAAAATTTTTCCTAATTTTGATAATTTTATCATCATTGTTGGTGTACAAATTAGTTTTTCAAAATCTAATTTACCTCCTTTAATTTCATCAATTAAATCATCTCCACCAACAACATCAGCGCCAGCATCTTTTGCTACTTTAGATTTTGCATCTTCACAAACGACAGCAACTTTTATTTTTTTTCCAGTTCCGCCAGGTAAATTAACAACTGTTCTTAAATTTACCTCACTTTTTTTTTGTTTGTTATTAATTAATACACTTAGATCTATCGATTCATCAAATTTTGTAGTACAGTTTTTTTTAATATCTGAGATAATTTTTTCAAACGTTTCTGCCTTAAGTTCCTTTGTGTTTTGTGGCAACTTTTTATATCTTTTAGAAATCATTATTCTTTTACCTCTATTCCCATCGATCTAGCTGAACCAGCAATTATTTTTGTTGCCTCATTTAAATCATTGGCATTTAAATCTTGCATTTTTTGTTTTGCGATTTCCTCTAATTGTTTTTTTGATATAGATGCAACTATATTCCTACCAGGTTCTTGGGAACCACTTTTTAATTTTACAGCTTCTTTTATAAAATGGCTAGCTGGTGGAGATTTTATAATAAAATCGAATTTTTTATCCTTATAAACTGTAATTACGACAGGCACAGGTTTTCCCATAAAACTTTTTGTTTTTTCATTAAAAGCTTTACAAAACTCCATTATGTTTATTCCTCTTTGTCCTAGAGCAGGACCAACTGGTGGGGCTGGATTAGCTTGACCACCTTTAATTTGTAATTTTACATATCCACTAATTTCTTTTTTTGCCATTAGCTCGCCTTCTCTACTTGAGTATACTCAAGTTCAACTGGTGTAGCTCTTCCAAATATTGAAACAGACACTTTTAATTTAGATTTTTCTTCGTCTATTTCTTCGACTAAACCATTAAATGATGCAAATGGTCCATCAATAACTTGGACTTTTTCACCAACGTTGTACTCTATACCAGATTTTGGTTGAGCAACACCATCTTTAATTTGTCCTAATATTTTTTCTATTTCTTTATCTGAAACTGGTACCGGTGTTCCTCTGGATCCCAAAAATCCACTTACTTTTTTTATATTTTTGATCATGTGGTAAATATTTTGGTCCATTTCGCTTTTAATTAACACGTAGCCTGGAAAATATTTTTTTTTTCTTTGTACTCTTTTTCCTCTTTTAACCTCAGTTATGTCATGTGTCGGCACTATAATTTCCTCAATTTTTTCAGTAATTTTAGCCTTTTCCGCCTCTTCTTTAATCAACTGGGCCACTTTATTCTCAAAACTTGAATGTGATTGCACGATATACCAACTTTTCATTTATATACTCACCTTAAGAATTATTTCTAAAAAAAATTTTAAAATTTGATCTAGAAGTAAAAAAAATATTGAAGCTATGATTGCCATAGCTATAACCATCAAAGTTCCTTGTAATGTTTCTTTTCCAGTAGGCCAAGTTACTTTAAATGCTTCCTGTTTTACTTCCTGAATAAATTTTAAAGGGTTTTTCATAATCTCATCTTCCTTTTTTGGCAGGAGCGGAGGGAATCGAACCCCCAACCTCCGGTTTTGGAGACCGGCGCTCTACCAATTGAGCTACAC
>MDTE01128482.1_pt1 | contig 18331 bp, 20 predicted proteins | sample 811231 | NCBI WGS metagenome assembly MDTE01 (sample SAMN05326651, study PRJNA326480) | marine metagenome | isolation source: seawater | place: Indian Ocean: Red Sea | collected 2010 | reverse complement strand
TGTAATGTCATTTCTCGTTTTGGGAATTGTTTTTACTTTCAAAACCCTAAAATCGTTAGCAATAGCCCAAATAATTATGTTCAGTTCAATGTTTCTATCTGTTGGACAAGCACCCATTCAAGCTATAGAAGGCTGGCTGCATCATGTAGCCGCTATCAACCCAATCACCAATGTGATACGCATGTGCCGTCAGGGTTTTCTTGGTGAAGTTACATGGTCTACAACTCAGCCAGGTCTAATAGCCCTACTAGGGATGATGGCAGGAACGGGTATTTGGGCTAGGATCCGTTACAAGAAAGTCGACGCATAGTTTATTCGCCAGAACGGCCAATAATGTACTAACGTCAGTTGCACGCTGAGAAAGGGGAAGTGTGTGGAAGTAAGTATCAAAATTAATGGTGTCGATCAATCCCATGATGTAGAGCCTCGTATGTTGCTGGTCCAGTATATTCGAGAGGCTGCTGGCTTAACCGGAACAAACATCGGGTGTGACACTTCCTCCTGCGGTGCCTGCACCGTACATTTAAATGGTGAATCGGTGAAGTCCTGCACGGTTTTAGCTGCACAGGTAAGCGGCATGGAAGTCGATACTATTGAAGGCCTTGCCAATGATGATGGCACTTTGCATCCTGTCCAACAAGCATTCCATGAATGCCATGCCCTGCAATGCGGCTACTGTACGCCAGGAATGGTGATGGCTTCTGTTTCAATGATTGAAGAGAACCCTTCAATGACAGAAGATGAGGTGCGTGAAGGGTTGGAAGGAAACCTATGCAGATGCACTGGTTACCACAACATAGTGAAAGCTGTTCTTCAAGCAAGTGAGGTGACACTATGATTCCGGCTAATTTCGATTACATTCAAGCGGATTCGGCTGAAGCAGCGATTGAGGCTATTGCAGAACATGGAGACGAGGCGAAACTCGTAGCAGGAGGGCACTCTCTGATACCTCTTATGAAGTTTCGCCTGGCAACGCCAGCATATCTTGTAGACATTAACCGCCTTGACGATCTAAAGTATGTTCGTGACGCGGGTGATCATCTTGCAGTCGGAGCGCTTACTCGTCACTGTGATGTTGAAAAAAATGATCTTGTTATTTCAAATGCTGGAGTTCTGGCGCAAGCAACGCATAACGTAGGTGACCCGCAAGTGAGGCACCGTGGGACGATCGGGGGAGCGGTAGCCCACGGCGATCCTGCATCTGATATCCCTTCGGCTCTTCTTGCACTTAAGGCAACAGTTGTTGTAAGAGGCCCTGAAGGAGAACGCGAAATAAAGATAGAGGACTTCTTCACTGGTTTTCTCGAAACTGACCTTAACGATGACGAGATGCTAACTGAAGTTAGAGTTCCTAAACTTCCGAACGCTAAGTGGTCTTTCCAAAAATTCAACCGTCGTGCTCAGGACTGGGCAATTGTTGGCGCTTCCATTGTTTGTGATGAAAATCATGCGGGAGTTGGTCTCGTAAATATGCATTCTGTGCCTTTCAGGTCAGAAGCAGTGGAATCCGCACTTCTCAGCGGAGCTAGTGCTGAGGAAGCCGGAGATCTTGCAGCTGAAGGCACAGAGGCACCTTCTGACTTAAATGCATCAAAAGACTATCGTGAACATTTGGCAAGAGTCCTAGTGCGAAGAGGCCTTCAGGAAGCCGGAGTATAGCCGAAAGCGATACTCTTATTCGGTTGGAGGCCTTTCATCAGGCATAGGAACCGGAGGGGGCATTTCATTACCGCCCCCTGATTCTACTTTGTATGCGAAAAAATTCGACCCAGTTATTCTCGAAGGATCACATCCCCGAAATGGGATAATTGTATCCAGACCCCAATCCTCTCCATTCGAAGATGAATAACTTCGCATCCCGCTTTTACTGCATGTTAGAAGCCGGAATGCTGAATCAAAATATGAAATATCGGGGACAGCACCTTCTACAGTTGCTACATAGACAAAATTCTGTCCATCAAACCCCTTATAAATTTCAGTAAGGCTGTCTTCCTCGGAAGGTATCCCAACAGCCAACCACCATTGGCCATTTACAATTACTAAAGATGGGTCGAACCTATCTTCTTTATCAAGCATCGTGTTCTCTGTTATAAAATTCTGCCCATCACTCGATCTCAGGTGACAGATTGGCCCGGGAGGTCCAGAACGGTCAAAACCATCGAGAACAGTTAAACCTAATGAGCCATCATCCAATTGAATAACATCCGGATCAACCATACCTGAAAATATTTCACCATCTACAGAAATAGGTCCGAGATCTTCAAGTTCACCTGAGTCATCTACTATCCCATGATGGATTGTGTGATCGGACGCAGACACCCACCACAAGTGAATGTCGCCATTGAAAATAAGGCCATCTGGAACGGACCCCCCCGCTAATAATTTATAACCTTCATCTAGAGAGGAGCCGACAAGTGTACCTAACCAAAGTTCATGACTTTCCAGCATTTCCTCCCTTCTTAGCTCCCCATGTCCACTTGAAGTGCATCCAACCATGTTCTGAATATCAGAAGAGTCTGCATCTATGGCCGTCTCAGTTTTTGGCTCCGATACTTCAGGAGTTACTTCAGGTTGAGAAACTAACGTTGGTTGAGGACTTGGACTAGCTGTTGGGGACTCAACCTTAGTATCTCCTCCTTGAAGATCAGCTAGGTCACTACCGCTTCCACCGCACGAAACAAAAAGAGCCAAAGAAATAACTGTTAAAAGAAATCGATTCACCATTACAGCCTCTCATATAGAACAGTGGGCTGCTAGATAATGTAAAAGAGATCAGGAAGAACAGAGATAGGTGGAAAGCCGTTCCAGTAGTACATTAGATGTATGAGTTTTATAGCACCGAACAATCCGAGCGATGTCAATCAAGGGCTAGCAAAGCTAGGCTACTTGGCGTCAGAGGGCTTATCTTCATCAATTTTCCTCTCTCTTTCATTACAACGACCACTTTTCCTTGAAGGAGATCCGGGGGTTGGGAAGACCGAGGTGGCAAAAACACTTGCGAAATGGGCTGATACAGATTTAATTAGGCTGCAATGCTATGAAGGGTTAGATGCTTCGCAAGCGCTGTACGAATGGGACTATACAAAGCAATTACTTCATCTACGAGCAGCAGAAGCAACTGGAAGAGCTTCAAAAGTTGGTGAGCAAGGCTTAGAAGAAGAAATATACCAAGAACGCTTCTTAGTCAAAAGGCCTCTTTTACAAGCGATTTCCCAATTCTCCCAAAATCCTCCTGTGCTTCTTATTGACGAAATCGATAGAGCTGACGATGAGTTCGAAGCGTTTCTTCTCGAGATTCTTTCAGAATTCTCAATAACTATCCCGGAAATCGGAACATTTACTGCTGAGGTTCCCCCAATAGTCATCATTACTTCAAACCGTACAAGAGATGTGCATGATGCTCTGAAACGTCGTTGTCTTTATCACTGGGTTGAGCATCCAGAGTTTGATCGCGAGGTAGCTATTATTCGTGCAAGAGTTCCTGAAGTCACTGAAGCATTTGCAAAACAGGTCGCTGCAGCAGTTGAACAGGTCAGAACACTAGATTTGTATAAGCCTCCTGGGATTGCTGAGAGCATAGATTGGGCCGTGGCTCTCGGCCGATTGGGGTCCATGTCTTTAAATGAGGAGACAGTTCTCTCTACTCTGGGAGCTCTAGTGAAGTACCGAGAGGACCAAAACCGCCTCCAAGAACATGGCATAACAGATTTAGTAGAAAAGGCACTCGCACGTGCCGGTTAGCGTAAATGAAAAGGCAGCTGAGGTCCCAGAACGACTTACTGTCGGGTTTATTTCTCTCCTACGCTCTCTAGGTCTTCAAGTTCCCATCGGGTCCGCAATAGTATTCCAACAGGCACTTGGAAAAGTGGGTATTGGAAAGCGAGAAAGTGTCTATTGGGCTGGACGATCTACGCTCATTACTGACCCTGAAGATCTTCCAGTTTATGAATACGGATTCCGAGTATTCTGGGAAGGGATAACCGACGCTCTTGAAGAGCGTATACCCTCATATCAAAGAGTAGCTCTCGTAACAGATGATGGAATAGGTACTGAAGAAGAACTATCCGAAGCATCTAACGAGGGGAGAGATGTTATCAACTTAAGGTACTCGCCATCTGAAGTTCTTTGGGAAAAAGATTTTGGGCTGTACACGTCTGAAGAACTAAATGAGGCGTATGAACTTATGAAGAGAATGACTTTATTAGGTGGGATCCGACAGTCGAGAAGGAAAATTTCCTCCAAAAAGAAAAGCCAATACCCTGACCTTCGACGAACTATTAAAAGCTCGCTACGGACCGATGGCGAGCCGATTAGGCAGCGATTCCTCGAAGTCGGAGAGCGCCAAAGAAGAGTTGTGTTCCTACTTGATGTTTCTGGGTCGATGGAGGCTTACTCCAGAGCTCTTTTACGATTCGTTCAGGCGGCAGTAGTTGGACGCCGCCAAGTCGAAGCTTTTACGCTTGGGACTAGATTGACACGTATCACTAGAGAGTTATCATCGCGCAATCTTGATCAAGCAGTTTCCGCTTCGTCAAATGCTGTTCAAGATTGGTCAGGGGGAACACAGTTGGGAGAAACACTTCGGTCATTCAATATTGAATGGGGCCAACGTGGAGTTGCACGGGGAGCGACTGTGATCATCTTGTCAGACGGTTGGGATAGGGGTGATGCGTCGGTGATGTCTGAGCAAATGCATCGCTTAAAGAAAGTTAGCTATAAAATTATCTGGGTTAATCCGCTAAAAGCTTCTCCGGGTTATGAGCCCCTTGCGCAGGGTATGGCTGCGGCGCTACCTTATATTGACCAATTTGTCGAAGGGCACAGTTTGAATTCGTTAGAGGACCTTGCCTACGTCCTTTCTGAATAGAGGAGATTAACGTGAAAGAAATACTTGAAGATATCGATAGGTGGAAAAAAGCGGAGAAAAAAATAGCTCTAGCACGAGTGGTCAAGGTAGAGGGATCTGGCCCAAGAGACCCTGGGGCAACTATGGCTGTCAATGAAGATGGTGAAGTAGCCGGATCAGTCTCCGGAGGGTGTGTAGAAGGTGCTGTTGTAACGGAAGCTCTAGATATTCTTTCATCGGGAGAGAGAAAGGTAGTTACATTTGGCTACAGCGATGATGAGGCTTATGCGGTTGGTTTAACTTGTGGGGGAACTATCCACTTGTATATCGAACCTTTAGATTGGTAGATATGGGCAAGTCAATTCTCAGCGTTCTTCAAGAAGCAATCCAAGCTGGAAAGCCTATAGCTCTTGCGACGGTAATCGAAGGGGACGAGGTCGGCAGAAAAATGGTTTTCGGTCCTAACGTTGAAGTCCATGGGACCTTAGGAAATGAGTCTCTTGACAGAGTAGTTCTTAGGGATATGTCTGGAGAACTAGAGGCAGGACGAACAGGTACACGCCACTATGGTCTAAATGGAGAAGCCCGCGAGGAAGAGTTAACTATTTTTATCGAATCGTTTGCTCCTCCTCCCCAAATGCTGATTTTTGGTGCAGTCGATTTCACAGCTGCCCTCGTTAGAGTTGCTAAAGTTCTGGGCTACCATGTCATCGTTTGTGACGCAAGGCCAGTTTTTGCTACATCTACAAGGTTTCCACTTGCAGATGCTGTCGAAGCACAATGGCCTGATAAATTACTCGAATCTGTCGGACCTTCGCTAGGAGTGCGTGATGCAGTTTGTGTGCTCACGCATGACAATAAATTTGATGTTCCAGCAATTACTGCAGCTCTAGCAACTGATGTCGGATATATCGGAGTCATGGGAAGTAGAAAAACACATGAGAACCGGTCGAATCGACTTCGTGAAGCTGGCGTAAGTGATGAAGAATTTAAACGTATCATGTCGCCAATTGGCTCAGATATTGGTGCCAGAACACCAGAAGAAACCGCTATTTCAATTTGCGCAGAAATTATCGCCTTACGAACAGGCCGTGACGCAAATAGTCTTAAACAGAGCTCTGGGCCTATCCACAAACCAAGTGATTATTGAATATAACCCGACCATAACCACTAGGATTTCTCTTCCCTCCCTAGAATGAGGATGTGGATGATACTTCGGAAAATCGATCAATTCGAAACAACACCGTAGCGGCTGTTATTCTTGCAGCGGGCCTAGGAGAGCGCTTCGAAGGGGATACCCATAAACTTCTCTCCCCATTTAGGGGCAAGCCGGTCCTCCAGTGGGTTCTAGAAGCCGCAAGCAATGCACAATTCGATGAGATATATCTCGTTTCTGGAGCAATTGACTTTGAGAAAGAAACGTCCCTAAATGTATTTGACTATGGAGTAACTATTGTTGAAAATCACAGCTATGAAGATGGGCAGGCTACTTCTCTGCGTTCTGCCATTGCAGTTGCTGATCATCACAAACATGAAGCCATTGTGGTTGGATTAGGGGACATGCCGCTGGTCCCATCATCAGCTTGGAGTGCTGTAGCTCAGGCCGAAACGATACTAGCAGTAGCTACATTTTCTGGAAACCGGAGGCCTCCAATGAAGATTCATCATGAGCTCTGGCCGCTTATTCCAATCTCCGGAGATGAAGGAGCGCGATCTTTGCTCCGCCTAAGACCTGACTTAGTCCATGAGGTACCATGTGATGGTAATCCAGTAGATATAGATACACGAGGAGATCTCGCAAGATGGAATTAAATAACGATATAGAAGTCAATGCCTCAACAGCTGAAGTGTGGGAAGCATTTAATACTCCAGAGAAGATTGCTCCTTGTTTGCCTGGAGCTGAGCTTCAAGAGAACGAAGGTGATGAATTCCACGGCATCGTAAAAATTAAAGTTGGTCCGATTACGGCCCAATATAAAGGAACAGCCACATACCTAGAGCGTAATGATGAAGATAAAAGAGTGGTTATTAAGGGAGACGGACGTGATGTACGCGGGGCAGGAAACGCCAGCGCCGTCATCACAGCACAACTTACAGAAATCTCCCCAACAACGACACAGGTAAGTGTGAAAACAGAGCTCACTATTACTGGGAAAGTAGCTCAGTTCGGTCGCGGCGCAATTAGTGATGTGAGCGCAAAGCTGATGACTCAGTTTGCAAAAAATTTGGAAGGACTTCTTGAGCCCAGCGAATCTGTTGGCCCTGCCGAAGAGCTTCCAGATCAGTCAAACCAGAATGATGAAGAAGCACTCAATTTACTTGGGGTAGTAGCTCTTCCCCTGCTTAAGCGATTCGGGATCCCAGTCATATTGGCTGGCGTAGCTGTCTTTCTCATAATCTGGTTTTCAGTTACTTGAAGTAGCTAAAAGAGAATTTCACATGCATCCCATTGACCATGAGGAGATTGAGAATCTGCTTGGTAGAAAGCCTCAAGGGTGTTATGAAGTGGTTGTTAGAAATTCAAGTGGTGAAGCTCGAGTTATACGCAATGATCCTTTTCTTGACGACGGAACGCCGATGCCGACTCTTTATTGGCTTGTTGACCCTGAAGAACGGCGACTCGTAAGCCGTTTAGAGTCAGGAGGAGCAATTAGAGAAGTTGAGGCGCTGATCGGCTTAGGAAGAATTGCCAGAACCCATACCCAATATTCTCATGAAAGAGATAGATATATACCTGATGGCCATACGGGGCCTAAACCTTCCGGTGGGGTAGGCGGGACGCGAAAGGGCATTAAGTGTCTCCATGCCCATTACGCGTTTTATTTAGCTGGCGGAGACGATCCTGTGGGTGCATGGGTCGCTGCAAATATTCAGTAAGGTAAGGATGTGGTTTCGAAACGCCGGAAAGTCGCAGCGATAGATTGTGGGACAAACAGTACTAGGCTGCTGATTGCAGAGATTGGGGATAACGGTCAGTACGAGATACTTAACCGCCGTCAGGAGGTTACTCGATTAGGGGAAGGGGTAGATGCTACCGGTAATCTCAATGGCGAAGCAATCGACCGAGTGTTAGCAACGCTTATGTCATTTAGGGAGATACTAGATGCAGAAGGAATTCAAGAATTTCGGACAGTTGCTACGTCAGCTGTCCGCGATGCAACAAATAGCGGTATTTTTCTCTCCGCTGCTGAGGGGATTCTCCAGAAAGAGGTTGAACTTATCTCAGGTCGGCAGGAAGCTGAACTCTCTTTTTTGGGTGCTACGCATTCTGTAGAAATTGGGGGTCCATATCTTGTCTTCGATTTGGGAGGGGGGTCGACTGAGTTCTCTTATGGAGAAAAAATGTGTGAACAATTTTTGTCAATAAATGCCGGTTGTGTCCGGATGGCAGAAAGATTTATACACTCCGACCCTCCGCTTCCAGAAGAGCTATCTGCGGCTCTTTCGTTAGTGGAACTGCACCTAATAGATGTAGAGAAAGCAATTCCAAGCCTCGATAAAGCGACCACACTGATTGGATTGGCTGGGACTGTATCAGCGATTGCAATGATTGAGCAGGGCCTGGAAAAGTACTCTTATGAATTGGTGCACCACTATTTAATGAGCCATGCAGATATGGAAGAAGTATTTCGGATACTTGTAACCGACAACAGGGAGCAAAGATTAACAAACCCTGGAATGGAAGAGGACAGAGTAGATGTCATAGTAGGCGGGGTATGCATTCTTATACAAATAATGCGTCAGTTTCACTTTACGGAATGCCTTGTCTCCGAAGCAGATATTCTCGATGGGTTGATTCTGCGTCAGATGAACTGAATGCTTTTTCCCTTTGAGATCGCCGGCTAATGGGTATTCAGGCTAGTGTCACTTCACGGGATGATGATTAACATCACTAGGAATAAAAATGAGAGTAACCAAATCACGCCATACTAAGGAAAGCCTTTATGGGAAAAGGGTTATGCTTCGCTCTCTTCAAGTATCTGATTTCTCTGAATGGAATAAAGTTCGACAAGACAATATAAATTGGCTAACAAAATGGGAACCCACCCGTCCCCCTGGAATGCCTGATGTAATAAACGATCGAAACGCTTTTGGGGCGCGATGTAATGCTCGAGACCGAGAGAGGCATTTGGGGTCAGGTTATGGCTTTGGGATTTTTGTTAAAGGAAAATTTTGTGGAGAGATAAATCTGTCTTCCATTCAGCGAGGTCCGTTTCAAAGTTGTTACGTGGGGTATTGGATTGACGAAGGGCACGCCGGTAATGGCTACACTCCTGAAGCTTTAGCAGTAGTTCTAAAGTACGCATTTGAGGATTTAGACCTGCATAGAGTGCAGGTAGCTATTATTCCTAGAAACTCATCAAGTAGGAGAGTGGTCGAGAAGCTGTCATTAAGAGAAGAAGGAATTGCTGAGCGATATCTTGAGATCAACGGAAAATGGGAAGACCACATCCGGTATGCGTTTACATCGGAGGAATGGGATCACCGAAAAGAAGAAATTACAGAACGTTGGATTAGCTAGTCTTGCTCTTCTGGCGGAGAAGGTTTCGAAGTAATTTTTTTCTGAAGACTTTGAACCAAAAGCGAGAACTCCTCTGATTCCATAGATTTAACTTGCGGCACTACTTCGTGTTGGACGGCGTCATCAGAGGAGTCTATTGAGGGCAACTGCTGGAAGGCGACTTTTGTCATAGTTGTTAGGTCTTTAGGATAAGAAGCCGCTTGCTTAGCGATAGTTAAACATTCTTGCATAAGCTTTTCGTCAGGAACGCACTTCCATGCAAGTCCAGTTCTAAATGCGTCAGGTCCTCGGAGTACCTCGCCAAAAAGGACCATTGCTCTAAGAGTTTGAAAATTAGTACGAGCAAGTAACCGCCATGTATGGCCTCCACCTGGGTGGATCCCTATTTGCAAGAAACGACTATCAAATTTTGCAGACTCTGCGGCGATGATAACGTCACACGCCAATGCCATATTCATTCCCGCACCAACGGCTGCGCCGTTTACCGCTGCAACAGTTGGAAGCGTCGAATCAGCTACACGAAGAAAACCTAAATAAATATCACGAATATTATCTCTTTCCCGAGCGGCAAGAAGGTCATCGAGGTCTGCCCCAGAGCAGAAACCTTTCCCTTCTCCAGTAACAATTAATGCCCCGACTTCCTTAGAGTTCTCAAGTTCGTCTAAGACCTGGCATATTTCATCGTTCATTGAGAGATTGATAGCATTACGTTTAGAAGGATCGTTCAAAGTCAAAATAGCGACTCCATCCGAAAGTTCTACCTTTATATAGTCCATAACCTTATTGTGGCTTAAGAGAACTAGAGATGCTCAATCCCAGAGGGTTTTCTCGTTTACCTTAGTCACTGTTATCAGCAAGGTATTCCTGTCCGGCCTCACAACCCTGCGATAACAGGCACCATCTACATGGCGGACCAGGTTGTGTAGAAGGCGGCCGTATCTCTAAATGGAGTTCAGCTAGTCGGGTCATACCATTAGAAACTCGGGCAATAGTCGACTCCAGAACCTCCAGAGTAATTTTTTCAGGGCTGAATTCACCCTGATCTAGATAGTAACTGGCTACAAGTCGAGGTGGCACGCCTATTCTAATCGTGTCGAGCAAGGCATAAAATCGTAAGTCATCACGATGAGAAGGAGAAAATTTCCCCGTTTTGAAATCGACGATAACCTTTCCAGCAGTATTTCCCCCAGCTGAACCAAGCGTTAGATCTACCTTTCCGGAAAGAACTACTTTCCCCTTGGCTAGTTCAACTCTAATTGGGGTTTCTAGCATTGGTTTCCAACGTTTTTCAAGAGGGGGCCAAGTTTCAAGAAAAGAACCGACGCGTGAATTCACTTCTCCACATAACTGAGCTCTGTCTCCATTAGTTAGCCCCCGAATCCAATTCCCCATATAGTCGTTTCCTTGCTCCGCTCTTGAAATCGCTTCGTTAGTGAGAGTTAAAGAGTCTTTAGAGCCTTGCCAGAAGATCGATAATTCAATTGCTTTATGCGAGAGTGTTCCTCTCGCCGTGGGAATACTCCACTCAAAATTCTCTTGGCTTTCAGCTACGTACTTTGCTTCACAACCCATCAACTGTGACAGAAGATGCTTATTAACGAATAGTGATTCATTATCGGGTAGGTCAGTAACAACACTTTGGGCGACCTCCTCTAGCTTCGACTTCAATTTTGCCTTGAGGCCATCGCTAAAATCAGGACGTTCGCTTGGCCTTGCTCCAAGCTGAGACAGGACATCCTTCTGGGCAGGATTTAACTGTGTGGAACTCGAAACGTCACTTTGAGTCATAAAGTTTTACGTTAGCTTGAATTTCTATTCAATGATTGTTTCAGTCCATCTTTAATACCAAATGTCACACCCTTAAGTAACAATAGATATATGGCGGAATCAAAATCTTTTCTATTTGCAAACGCAGTTAGGGCGCTTAGTGCAGCAGCTAGGGGGGCAGGATATGAAGTTCCATCGTTCAAAGGGCCACCAAATCTCGGTGAGCACTCACGAACCCTCAAGAGGAACAGCGACGGCTCTGTAACTATCTCAGTCGTATTTCGCGGTCGAGCTTGGTTATCGACTCTTTCAGATATTGTCGAAGGGTTTGTTGTAGCTAATAGCCATCTTGAAAAAGCGCATGAACTTCGTGACATGCTCTGGTCCGTCATTGAGGAATCGGACTTATCAATAATCGCAGCAGCTCCGATACCTTCAGCTGCGTAAAAGTTAGATGATCATTCCTCCATCGACCACTATTTCAGCACCGGTTATATACCTTGCAGAGTCGCTCAAGAGAAAAGTAACTACCTCTGCTACTTCAGCTGGCTCACCGGAACGGCCCATAGGGATTGTAGAAATCAGTTCGGTAACAACCTCTTCCTCAAGGTCAAATAAAATATCTGTCTCAACTGCGCCAGGATGAACACTATTGCATCGAACCCCCGAGCTAGCTAGGGTCTTCGCTACCCCCTTCGTCATACCTCTGACAGCCCACTTACTTGCCATATAGGCAATATTTGCTTGAGCTCGCATCCCCGCAACGGATGAAATATTGACGATACTTCCGCTTCCCTGACGGGACATTATGGGAGTAACCGCTGCCATTCCTAAGTAAGTGCCGAACTGGTTGACTTCAATAACCTTTTGGAATGTATCGGCAGAGCCAGAGAATATGTCCTGTGATGTATAAATTCCGGCATTATTGACAAGACCGTCGATCCTTCCATGCTCATCAAGAACAGAAGAGACAACTTCACTCCAGTTCTCTTTTGATGTCACATCCAAACTTCGGTAAGTGGCGCCTATTTCAACTGCGGTTTCATTACCTTGCTCATCCAGTATGTCTGTGACTATTACTTCTGCACCATTCTCTGCTGCATCCAATGCTTCAGCTGCTCCCATTCCTCTGGCCGAGCCGGTCACAATAACTACTTTTCCATCTAAGATGCCCATTCCGTTCCTCTAAACAACTAGATCGCTATCTAGTAATAAGTGCCCCATCTACTACTATTTCAGCACCGGATATATAGCTAGCTTCGTCACTGAGCAGGAACATCGCTGTTTCTCCTACTTCATCTGGGGTTCCAGATCGTTGCATTGGCACTTTGGAAACTAGCCAATTTATAGAGTCCTCTCCCAGGTCGAAAAGCATGTCAGTTTCTATCGCTCCAGGATGAATTGAATTGACTCGAACGTTTGAGCTACCCAACTCAGCTGCAGCAGTTTTTGTCATCCCTCTTACAGCCCATTTACTTGCTACATAGGCAACCGCTCTAAGTCCTCGCATTCCTGCTACAGAAGAAATATTGACGATACTTCCCGCTTCTTGTGAGATCATTGCAGGAGCTACAGCATTCATGCCCAAGAAAGTTCCAATCTGGTTAACTTCAATGACGGTTCTAAACACATCCACCGAGGTCGTTACTACCCCGCCGTGGTCTCTCTGGTCAATCCCGGCATTATTTATAAGCCCATCTATTCTTCCAAATTCACTAAGCGTGAATTCTGCTACGTCAGACCATTGCTCCGGTGATGTTACATCTAAATTCAGATAAACATTTCCCGTTTCATCTGCGATTTTTTTGCCTTCTTCTTCGAGGATGTCAGTGACAACAACTTGAGCACCTAAGGCTGTTGCTAATTTGACTTCTGCAGCGCCTTGTCCCTTTGCACCTCCGGTAATGATTATCGTTTTACCATCAAGCTTTCCCATTATTAGCTCCTCTCGATAAGACGAAGATTAGACCAGAGCTGTTCTTCTTACTAAATAGTTTTGAAGAAAATGAAATAAGTTTCTGATGGGGTGATGAAATATCTCGTCAGGTAGTCTAAATGTTAAGCCCGAGTGGCGGAATAGGCAGACGCAGGGGGCTTAAACCCCCCGGCTCCTAACAGGGGCATGTGGGTTCGAGTCCCACCTCGGGCACAGAAAGAATAATGCGCATTAACGACTTTCAAGTAAGCTTAAATCAGGGGGAACTATGTTTGATTGTTTAATAACAGGCGGAACGCTAGTTGATGGGACAGGAAAAGAAGGCGAAACCGGTGATGTAGCTATTCAAGACGGGATAGTAGTTGAAGCTGGTGGACGAATTACCGGCAGCAGCAAGAGAGTTATAGATGCGGATGGCGCCCTTGTAACTCCAGGCTGGGTAGATCTCCATACCCATTACGATGGGCAAGTCAGTTGGGACACTGAAATAGCTCCCTCTTCTCATAACGGTGTAACGACCATCGTGATGGGAAATTGTGGTGTCGGATTTGCTCCCGTCCATGAAGGGCAAGAGAAAGAACTTATTGAGCTTATGGAAGGAGTGGAAGACATCCCAGGATCAGCCCTTCATGAAGGAATGGAATGGGGTAAATGGAGTACATTCCCGGAATATCTTGATTACTTATCAACTCGAGAATTTTCTCTTGACGTAGGAGCGCAAATCGCTCACGGGTCCCTCCGTTATTACGCAATGGGAGAACGAGGGCGGTTAAATGAAGATGCAACGGAAAGCGATCTAGCTTTGATGGCAGAACTGGTCACTCAAGCGCTTGACGCAGGAGCAGTCGGTTTCAGTACTTCTAGAATTATTGGCCACAGGTCTTTGTGGGGCGAACCTGTCCCAGGCACATTCGCTCCTGAAGAAGAAGTACTTGCAATAGCTAAAGCGATGAAAACGTCATCAAAAGGTGTCTTCCAAATGATCCCTGCTGGAACTGTTGGGAAGATGGAAAGCTTAGGCGGCGAAAAGTATACACAGCAAGAAGAACATGCCCTTATGGTTCGTGTCTCGATGGTCAGTGGTAGGCCGGTTACATTTACTCTGGTCCAGTCACCTGACTATGATCCCGACACTTGGAGAGAGATTCTCTCTCTAACTGAAGACGCAAATAGTCAAGGAGCGAATATATTCCCTCAAGTTTCTTCACGCCCTATAGGTTTTCTAACTGGCTTAAGTGGATATCACGCTTTTATGCGGAGACCAACGTATCTTCGTGAAGTAGCTCATTTGCCGCTCGATCAGAAAGTCAAGGTCATGGCAAGGCCAGAGATTCGTCAAGCTATTCTCAGCGAAAAAGACATCCCTCCGGAAGCACCAGGCTCCATGGAAAACGTGTATGGACTATTTAATATGGCTGCACCAGCTTTGTATCCCTTAGACGACCCAGTCAATTATGAGCCTGATATCAGCGAATGTATAGGGGCCAGAGCAAGTGCCAGTGACGTTGAACCAATAGATTACCTTTATGACTTCCTTCTCGAAGATGGAGGAAGCCGGTTCGCGTCGTTGAGCGCCATTGATTTACCTGCCAGAATGGACGTTCTGCAAGAGATGCTTCTTCATCCAAGTACGGTAACTGGTTTGAGCGATGCTGGTGCACATGTGACGTTAATCTGTGACGGAACGATGCCAACAACTCAACTAACTTATTGGACAAGGGACCGCGCGAAAGGTGAGAAAATACCTCTGGAATTTATCGTAAGGAAACAGACGGCGCTTAACGCTGAACTATATGGACTCGATGATCGCGGAACGCTAGAAGTGGGTAAACGAGCAGATGTGAATGTAATTGACCTTGATAATCTTCAAGTTTCCCCTCCAGTGCCCCATAACGACCTACCAAAAGGTGGAACACGTTTGATGCAACCCGTTACCGGTTATGTAAACACCTTGTGCAATGGAGTATCTACTCGAGAGTTTGATGAGGACACAGGTTCAAGGCCAGGGCGGTTGGTCAGGAGCTAGCTCTGTTGCTGGCCAGTTAGTTGCCCCATATCGAAATAGTCACGCCACTTAACAATTTTCCCATCTTCTAACTCGAAAACTCCCATAACTGGTAATGCGATCGTGTTTTCTCCCATCACAAGCGTATCTACACGCTCGTTCATGACTATATTTCCCTCGGCAACTTGGTGAAGGATTTCGAACTCAATTGAACTTGCCATACTAAGGAAGCCCTCTATGAACCCCCTGATATTTTCTTTACCTTCTTGAACCTCCATAGGGATATTGTGGTAAATCGCTGAATCATCGAAATACCCCATGATTTCGTCAAGGTCTTCGTGAGACCAAGCATCGCAAAACGATCGGATAATTTGGTGAGGAGTTTGGCTCATGAACGAACAATAGCCCACTCTGACAAAACTATCTATTCTCAATTAATTGGGTTGAAGCTTGGAACAGACTAATCTTGGAGTCTGCCGCTTTTAGGCACAGGTGAAGCAAATTCAACAGAACTCGAATTGCGGGGAGACGTGGAAAAGGCATACAGCGGTTTCAAGGGAAAAGTTGGGAAAATTTTCTCCACATCTGAACCTGACTGGCCTATCCCACCAACGGCCCCGCCTAACTCTCCAAACGTACTGGTTATGCTTGTTGATGACCTAGGATTCTCAGACCTTGGATGTTTCGGATCTGAGATTAACACACCCAATATTGACGAGCTTGCAGCTGAAGGTATCCGTTACACAAATTTTCATGTAAACCCGATGTGTTCGCCCACTCGGGCTTCACTTTTAACCGGGCTCAATTCCCATATGGCCGGGATGGGACATGTCGCTCATTTTGACCCTGGATTTCCTGGTTATGCTATGGAACTTCGCGAAAATGCAGTAACTATGGGGGATTTATTTCAGGCTAATGGTTGGGCTAGTTTGATGGTGGGAAAATGGCACTTATGTAAGGATTCACAGCTTTCTGAAGCCGGCCCAAAGCATAGCTGGCCTTTGCAAAAAGGGTTTGAGCGTTTCTATGGCATCTTAGGGGGATTCACTAATTTCCATCACCCGCACCGGCTGTGCGAAGATAACCATGCGCTAGACATAGATAGTTACCCTGAGGGCTATTACTTCACTGATGATCTAACAGACCAAGCGGTAAAGATGATTAGAGAACTGCGGAGTTCCCACCCCCATAAACCCTGGTTTATGTATTTTTCGCATGGAGCTGTCCATGCTCCGCTCCAAGCGAAAGAAACGGATATAGAGAAATACCGGAACAAATATGAATCAGGATGGGATGAGGTCCGGAAATTAAGATTCGAAAAACAAAAAGAAATTGGAGTTATACCCTCTGATGCAGAACTCCCCGAGCGGAATCATGAAGAAAGCCATGCGGTAAAAGCATGGGATGAGCTGACCGAAAAAGAGAAAGAGCTCTTCGCTAGATACCAGGAGATCTTTGCGGCGATGGTCGATAATGTTGATCAGAATTTTCTAAGGTTGCGGTCTTCCTTGGAAGAAATGGGTGAGTGGGAAAACACTATTATCGTTTTCACATCAGATAATGGGGGATCGCGTGAAGGCCAAGAATTGGGCACATCAGCGTATTTCCGAACCTTGCTAGCCTTCACAGGGCACAAAGAATTAGAGAGCGTCGACATTGATTACGAACGGTTTGATCTACTTGGAGGCCCCAGAAGCCTTGCCCACTATCCCATGGGGTGGGCGATGGCTTCGAACACGCCATTCAGACTGTATAAGACCAATACTCATCAAGGTGGGCAACAGGTCCCATTGATTATTTCGTGGCCGAAAAAACTGAACGATCAAAACACAATTAGGACACAGTACCAGCATGTCACTGATCTGCTGCCAACTATTTGTGACCTTGTAGGGATTGAAATCCCCGAAGAGAAAGATGGTGAGATGCTTCCTCCCGCTGCTGGGCATAGTTTTGCCAAGTCGCTGGATAATCCGGAAGTCAGGTCGACCCATCCTGAGCAATACTACGAGATGATTGGGCATCGGGGCTACTACGACGAAGGCTGGTCAGCGGTGACTATTCGAAAGCCGCAAACTCCTTTTTCGGAAGAGAAATGGGAGCTTCACCACTTATCTGAAGACCCGACTGAAATCCGAGACTTATCTGAAAAGTATCCAGAAAAGCTTGAGCAACTGAAGGATAAGTGGGAGCAGGCCGCATGGGAAAACCAAGTCTTTCCTCTAGACGAAGGGAATTTGGTAAAAGAAACGCTGCGTCCACCTTGGGAAGCAGAATTAGTAGAGGAAACTACCTTCTACCCTGGGACTCCCACGGTTGAGAGATGGAAGTCTCAGCAGCTAATTAATTTTCGAAAATGGGGCGTAGAAGTCCTAGTTAACTACAAGTCTGGTGACAGCGGTACGCTCCTCGCCCATGGTGATCAGGGTGGCGGATACTCATTTGCAGTTGAAGAGGGTGAGCTCATCTATACTCATAATGGCTATGGGGACACTACAGAAATAAACTGCGGCAGGATCCCCATCGGGGAGTCCATAGTTTATTTGAAAGTTGATCCACCTGATTTTCTGACGTGGGATATTGAAGTATTTCTTAATGGGGACTTAGTTGCACAACAAAAAGGCCTTGTGGCTCTGTTAGCGATGGCACCTTTTCAAGGAATCGATGTGGGGATTGATCGGAAGTCGCCTGTTAATTGGAGACTATTTGAGAAAAACGGGACTTTCCCTTTTAGTGGTCAAATAGATAAAGTCAGGTATCTCCCCGGTGATCTTACAGATTTTGCTGGGTCAAAATGGGTGGACTTGCTTAGGGCCGAAGGAACGAAATACGAATAGTGTTTTAGCCTAGACGTAGTGTTTCTAGAGGCTCTAGTTTCGCAGCTTTCCACGCAGGGTAGAGACCGGCAACGATAGAAACTATTAAAGCCATACCTCCGGCGACAAGGAATAGAGGGATGTTAAGTGTCGCAATCCAATTGAGGACGGCTGAAACAAGGTAGATGACTCCTATCCCGGCAACAACACCTGCGATTCCTCCTAAGACGCCAACAAATAGCGCTTCTAGGACGAATTGAAAAGCAATAGTTCCTTTTGTGTGTCCTAAGGCTCGGCGGATACCTATTTCTCCCGAACGCTGTATCACAGAAATCGACATAACATTAGCGATTCCGACACCACCTACTAGTAATGCCAATCCTCCCATAAGGAAGAGGACGTTTCGTAATGTCGTATCGACGGCTCCTTGAGCCTCAAGTAG
>MDTE01082390.1_pt1 | contig 18331 bp, 16 predicted proteins | sample 811231 | NCBI WGS metagenome assembly MDTE01 (sample SAMN05326651, study PRJNA326480) | marine metagenome | isolation source: seawater | place: Indian Ocean: Red Sea | collected 2010 | reverse complement strand
CATCCCCTGGGTCGCCTACTTCAGCGATCCCTGGGTCGACAGCCCCTACTTCGGCCGCAAGTCGGACTGGCAGGTGGCGCGGAACGTCAGGATGCAACAAGACGTTCTGGAGTCCACCGATGGACTGGTCTACAATAACGAAGAGACCCGAGATCAGATGCTGGATGGGGACGTTCAGTCGGCACGGTCGAAGGCGACCGTCATCCCCCACTGCTTCGACCGCGACCTGTTCCGACGATCGGCTCGATCGTCCAGGAAGGATGCCTGTACGGTCGTTCACACCGGAAATTTCTACGGGGTTCGTTCACCCCTTCCCCTGATCCGGGCGGCCAACAAGCTCCGCAACACGAGAGACGGCCGTGCATTCGACATCCTTCTGGTCGGAAAAATCGACCCTGAACACGAGCGCGCGATCCGGTCCGAGGGTCTCGATGATCACGTTCGGACCGTTGGGAGTGTCAGCTATCTGGAGAGCCTGGCCTACGCGAAGGATGCAGATGTGCTGGTCAGTGTCGATGCCCCCGTGGACGGCAGCAGCGTCTTCTTCCCTTCCAAGCTGGTGGATTACCTAGGCGCGGAGAAACCCGTGGTGGGCATCACGCCAAAGGGCAGCACGACGGACCGGATCCTGACCGGGCTCGGACACTTCGTCGCTGACGTCCGCGATCAGGAGAACGTTCAGTCGACACTACTCAGCGCCGCCGAGGCCGACGCCCGAGCCTGGGAAGCACCGGAGGCCTATGACGCCCCGCGTGTCGCCTCCAGCCTGGGTAATCACTTCAACGAGGTCTGTGAACGATGCGCGTCCTCGTCCTGAACCACGAATACCCGCCGATCGGCGGCGGCGCGGGGAACGCGGCGCACTACACGATGGTCGAACTCGCCCGTCAGGGCTACGACGTTCGCGTGATCACGAGTTCCTATGGCAACCTGCCCTCTCGTGAAAACGACGAAGGAGTCGATGTCATCCGAGTGCCCGCGCTCCGATCGCGACCACTCGAAACGTCTTCTATAGAGATCCTGAGCTGGGTCGCATCGGCCACCCTGCGCGCAATGAGAGAAGCAGTGACGTGGAAGCCAGATATCATCCACGCTTACTTTGGTGTTCCCGCCGGCGCGATCGGTTCCTGGACCAAATCCATCTTCGGGATCCCCTATCTGATCTCCTTCCGGGGGCGGGACGTACACGGTGGCAAGGGCGAAGACGGGCCGGGCATCGGGGTTATCCTGCGACAGGTCAGCACACGCGTCTGGTCGAGGGCGGATGCCCTCGTGGCAAACAGCCACGGTCTGAAGCGAATCGCCGAACGCATCCTGCCAACCGCGGATGTCGGAGTGATCCCGAACGGTATCGACACAGATCGATTCCACCCCGAAAATTCGGACGAAAGGAGTAACGGATTCCGCGTTCTTTATGTCGGACGTCTCGAACCCTACAAGGGGGTATCCGACCTGATCGATGCCGTATCGATGGTCGAAAACTCGGCCGTCAGCCTCGAGATCGCGGGAGACGGGTCCATGCGATCGGATCTGGAAGCCCAGACCACAAGGCTGGGCCTGTGTGATCGCGTCACATTCTCGGGTGCCGTGGAACGCGACCAGATTCCGAGCGCCTACCGGCGTGCCGACGCCCTTTGCCTCCCGTCAATCGTCGAGGGCATGTCGAACGTGGTCCTCGAGGGATTGGCCAGCGGGCTCCCTGTGATCGTCACCGACATACCCGGGAGTCGGGATCTCGTTCAGAATGGACGTTCCGGCATCGTGATCCCGCCGGCTTCACCTGCCTCGATCGCAGAGGCAATCAGCACAATTTCGACAGACACGGTCGTGCGAGCACGTTACGCCACGGCGGCGAGAGAGAAAGCCAGTACGATGGGATGGAAACAGGTGGCAGACGCCTACGCATCCGTCTACGACTGTATCTTGCGTGAGAGGAGCACCTAGACTGTGTGCGGCATCGCCGGCATCGTGACCCGTGAGCTTACGGGCCGCATCGACAAGAGCGTTCTCGATGACATGACGCGTGCGATCGCGCATCGCGGACCTGATGGCCACGGCACGTGGATCGACAGGAATGCGGGACTCGGATCGCGACGTCTCCGCATTATCGACGTCGACGGCGGGGACATGCCGATCCACAATGAGGACGGATCATGCACGATCGTCTACAACGGAGAGGTCTATAACTTTCCGGAGCTGCGCGCAGAATGTGAAGCTCGGGGACACATCTTCAAGACCCGAACAGATACCGAGACCATCCTGCACCTGTATGAAGACTATGGACCGGCCTGTGTGAACCGGCTAAACGGGATGTTCGCCTTCGCGATCTACGACCGGCGAGATCGGTCCCTGTTCGTGGCTCGGGATCGTCTGGGCATCAAGCCGCTCTACTACGCCGACACATTAGAGAGCCTGGTCTTCGGTTCGGAGATCAAGGCGCTGCTGAAGCACCCGGAGGTCAGCCGCGACATCGATCCGACCGCCGTAGACCTGTATCTGCGAAAGCGCTACATCCCGGCGCCCCGCACCATCTACCGACAGATCCGAAAACTTCCAGCCGCCCACACCCTAGCGATGAAGGACAGCGAGGTCTCGATCACCCCATACTGGTCGCTCGACTACGACGATACGGGCCCGAAGGACCTCGATGAGGCGGCGGATGGACTGCGTGATCGGCTACGTGCCTCGGTGGAGCGGCAGATGATATCCGATGTTCCGCTGGGGGCTTTCCTCAGTGGCGGCGTCGACTCCAGCACCATCGTCGCCCTGATGTCAGAGTTATCGGATCGGCCGATCAAGACGTTTGCCATCGGGTTCGAGGAGCAGTCCTACAATGAGCTGTCTCACGCCCGGACGGTGGCCGAGCGTTTCGGCACCGACCATCACGAACTCGTCGTTCGACCGGACGCGGTGGACCTTGCCCGAACCGTGTTGACGCACTTCGACGAGCCCTTCGGAGACTCCTCTGCGCTACCGACATACCTGGTATCGAAGCTGGCGCGGGAACACGTGACGGTGGCGCTGTCAGGAACCGGTGCGGACGAGCTGTTCGCTGGATACGAGCGATACTGGGCGATCCCCATAGCGCAGGCATTCAACCGGCTCCCGAGGTCGGCTCGTCGAGTCTTGCGGGGCACCCTGGACGCGCTGCCCTCAGGCCACGCGAAACGAAACCTCGTTCACCGGGCGCGTTCGTTTGTGCGCTCCACTGATCTCGACCTGTTCGACCGTCACCTACAACTCCAACAGTCCTTTCCGACCCCCTATGCGGACACACTCTACGCACCCGCATTCACGGATGAATTGGGTACGGGCAACGTTGATCTACCTGGATCCAGAGCCTCATCGGACCTTGCGCGGCTCCTCGACTTGGACACTCGAACGACGCTCGTCGACGATTATCTCGTCAAGGATGATCGATCGAGCATGGCGGTTTCCCTCGAGCTGAGAGTCCCGTTCCTGGACCACACCGTCGTCGAGTATGCCGCCTCGTTGCCCGACGCACTGAAGCTGAGGGGCCTCAAGACCAAGCGGGTCCTCAAACACGCGTACCGACACGTCCTGCCGGAATCCATCACCAGACGCCCTAAACACGGGTTCGAGCTTCCGATCGCGCGATGGCTGAGCGACGACCTCTCCACGCTCGTCCAGGATACGGTCCTGAACGAGGCGGCCTCCATTCGCCGGTTCGTGTCAGCAGAGGTGGTCCAGGGGCTGTATACGCGGCACAAATCGGGATACGAGAACAACAGCCGTCTGCTCTGGTCCCTTCTTGGCCTGGAACTGTGGTTGCAGCAGTCAGGAGATGTCTCGTGAAACGCATCACGGACAAGTTCTCGGAGACTCCACGCGTCGTCTTGTTCGCGATAGCGGCCGCGTTCCTCGCCCGGATCGCCTTCGCGATTGTCGTGCCTCCCGAGCAAACGTGGTCCGATTCGGGCGGCTACCAGACCATCGCCTCAAACGTGGCAAACGGCGCGGGGTTCACGATGGATGGCACGACGCCCACCCGCGAGCGTCCACCTGGCTATCCCCTGTTTCTCGCAGCGATCTATATGGTCTTCGGGACCCACCCCTGGATCGCCATCATTCTCCAGGCCCTCCTGGGATCGCTCATCGTGGCCTTCGCCTACGCTGTAGGCCGGCGCCTGAACGGTCGAGAGGCCGGTGTGATCGCCGCCATCCTCGTTGCCTGCTATCCGGCCCTGATCTACTATGACACGCGGATCCTGAGAGAAGGGCTGACGACCGTCCTGGTGCTCGTCTACGCCTGGACCGTCACCCGAGAGGCGTTCGTCAACGACCTACGCTGGACCGCAGTCTCCGGACTCTTATTGGGAGCGATCGCCTTCGTTCGTCCCGAGCTCGCGACACTCGGCCTGCCGGGACTGATGCGGCTTGGGGGCGCCAACTCATGTGGCGGGATAATCCGTCGTACGCTCCTGCTGGGTCTTCCGGTCCTTCTACTCTGGGGTCCGTGGATGGCGCGCAACTACAGTCACTTCGGAGATCCATCCCCCGTCCACGACAGCGTTGCGAGTGCCGTCTGGTTCGGGACACGCTGGGCCGACATCGGCGGGGAAGACCGGAAACGCGAGGACCACATCGCACTCAAGCAAGAAACGTGGGATCTGAACAACACCAACGATGGCGAAGGATATGCAGGACGAGTGGCCGAAGACCTCGCTCAGAGACCGGGATGGATGGTCGGCATGGTCGGAAAGAAAGCCGTACTGTTCTGGAAGGACGCGAACGGGGTCCGAAAGACACTTCCCAAGATACTTCCCCTCCTGGCCACGTCCGTCAACATCTACTATTACGTCCTCCTGGGATTCGCGCTCGCCGGCATCTGGACATGGCGAAATCGACCCGTCGTCCGGACACTGGGATTTACCATTCTCGCATACTGCCTGCCTTATGCGCTACTTCACGTACGCAACCGGTATCGGGTGCCGCTGATGCCGATCGTCTTAATTCTGTCGGCAGGAGGGCTCTCCCTGTTTTACGCGATGATCCGCGTACGCCTCGCGGTGCGACAGCCGTCGCGCTCACCAGACCCTCAATCCGCCTGATCCAGGCGATTTACCCTTCCAGGAAAATCGGGATCCGCACGCCCTTCCTTTCGGAAATTCTTTCCTAACTTGCCACTCGACCGATGGTCCTGGCACCGCCCCTCTGCCCACCTCGAACATACCCTAAACTACAAATAAACAAAAACTTAAGAACCATAGACAAACTCGGGCCCGAGGCCCCTGAAGGACCGGTACCACAATTGCGTTCGTCACCGCGTGAAAACGGCTAAGCAAACGCTGAAGTCAGCCGATAAATCGGAATGGAGCGACTCATCCCAATTGGCTCCTCCGATACCCCACCCCGCCGAACGGGCATTCCCGTGCCCACTCCAGACTTACGCCAATTACCGAGGTATCCGTGGAAACCAGACCGGAAATTCTCCTGTCCGTCGAAGGACTCGCATCTGCCGTCGCCAAGCGACGTGAAGCCGGCCAGACCGTCGTGATGTGTCACGGCGTCTTCGACCTCCTCCACATCGGTCACATCCGCCATTTCGAGCAGGCAAAAGCCCACGGCGACGTTCTGATCGTCACGCTAACGCCAGATCAGTTCGTCAATAAGGGCACGCATCGCCCTGCGTTTCCCGAGCTACTCCGGGCCGAAGCGATCGCCTCCCTCGGAATCGTCGATTACGTGGCAATCAACGAGTGGCCTACTGCCGAAAACACGCTAAAAACAGTCCGTCCCGACGTGTTCTGCAAGGGTGGTGAGTACCGCCAGAGACAGCTGGACGCGGACGTCAACCTCGGCCCCGAGGTAGAAGCGGCCAAAGAGCTTGGCCTACGAATCGAGTTTACCGAGGGCCTGGTTTTCAGCTCCTCGAAGCTCCTCAACCGTCACTTCAGCCCCTTCTCTCCTGAGCAGGAATCGTGGTTACACGCCTTCCGCGAGCGACACGAGCCCGAGGAAGTCCTTGGGCATATCGACGAGCTGAACACACTGAAGGCCGTCGTCGTCGGTGAGGCCATCATCGACGAGTATGTCTTTTGCGACGCCATCGGGAAGTCGACCAAGGATCCCGTGCTGGCCTGTCAGTCGACAGGGACCGAGACCTTTGCGGGCGGAAGCCTCGCCATCGCCAACCACCTGGCAGGATTCTGTCAGGAAGTCACACTTATCTGCGCGCTTGGCGACATGAATCGGCAGGAAGCGTTCGTGCGGTCGGCCCTCCTCCCCAACGTCAAGCCCATCCTGCTGACGCAGAAGAACGCTCCCACGATCAGCAAGCGACGCTACGTGGACCGCTACACCCAGGCCAAACTGCTCGAAATCTACGAGATGGACGACCGTCCACTCAAGGGTGGTGAGGAAACCGCCCTTCTGGACGCGATCTACGAGTCCGTCCGCGACGCCGATGTCACGGTTGCCGCCGACTATGGCCACGGCTTCCTGACCTCCAAGGTCATCGACACGCTGTGCAATGAAGCCCGATTCCTGGCCATCAACACGCAGTCGAACGCCGGCAATCGCGGGTTCAACCCGGTTTCGAAGTATCGACGTGGTGACTACGTCTGCCTTGCTCAGCACGAGGTCTCGATCGAGACCCGAATGCGGGATGGCGAACCTCGGGACCTGCTCGATGAGATCACCCAGCGTATCGATTGCGACCAGTTTACAGTCACGCGGGGAAAATTCGGCACGCTCCATTACGAAAAGGGCGCGGGATACACTGAGGTCCCCTCTTTTGCCACCCAAGTCAGTGACCGGGTGGGAGCGGGCGACGCAGTCTTCGCGTTGACTTCACTCCTGGTCGCTCAGAAAGCGCCGTGGGACATCGTTGGTCTCGCCGGCAACCTGGCCGGCGCGCACATGGTGACCGAACTCGGGAACCGCGTGCCACTGACCAAGATTCCTATCGAGAAACACATCGTCTCGTTGATGAAGTGAGGAGAAACGTGAACGCATCAGATCGTACGGTACTGGTTACCGGAGGCTCAGGTTACGTCGGCGCAATCCTTGTCCCAAAACTGCTCGACGCGGGCTACAACGTCCGCGTGCTCGACCTCTACCTCTTTGGTGAGAATGTCCTCTCCGGTTGCCAAGATCACCCGAACCTGACGCAGATCAAGGGTGACCTCCGTAACCCCACGGTCCTGAACCAATCGCTCGAAGGCTGCACGGACGTGATCCACCTGGCCTGTGTGTCAAACGATCCGAGCTTCGACCTCGACCCGGGACTGGGCAAGAGCATTAACTACGAAGCCTTCTTCCCTCTCGTCCGACTGTCCAAGCAGCACGGGGTATCACGATTCATCTACGCGTCCTCATCCAGTGTTTATGGCGTCAAAGAGGACCCGAACGTGATGGAGGATCTCCCGCTCGAGCCGCTGACCGACTACTCGAAGTACAAGGCGCTGTGCGAGGATGTTCTCGAAGCTGAACGCACCCTGGGCTTTACAGCTCTGACCCTCCGTCCCGCTACGGTGTGCGGCTACTCTCCTCGCCTGCGACTTGACCTGACCGTCAACATCCTGACCGCTCACGCCTACCACAAGGGTGAGATCACCGTATTCGGCGGCGCACAGCGACGCCCCAACATCCACATCGAGGATGTTACCGACCTGTATGTGAACAGCCTGAGCTACGATGCCGCACGGATCGATGGCAAGGTATACAACGCGGGACACCAGAATCACCGCGTCTCCGAGATCGCGGAGATCGTCAAGGGCGTCGTGGGCGAACACGTCACTATTACGACGACCGAAACGGACGATCACCGCTCCTATCACATCTCGTCGGACAAGATCAAGAACGAACTCGGCTTCGAGCCGTCACACACGATCGAGGACGCCGTCAAGGACCTCGTCGCCGCCTTTAACGAGGGCCGGGTCCCGAACGCACAGGGCGACGCCCGTTACTCCAACATCCGCACCATGCAGGCACTGAAGCTCAAATGAACGTCCACGTAGGCATAGACTTCGACAACACGATCGTCAGCTACGACGACCTCGCTCACAGCCTGGCCGTCGAGAGGGGCTTGATCCCCGAATCCACGCCGGCATCCAAGCAGGCGGTCCGGGATCGGATCCGGCTCCTGCCGGCCGGTGATGTCGAATGGCAGCGGATACAGGTGGAACTCTACGGCGACAAGATGAACGAAGCGGCGTTGATCCCCGGTGTCGTGCCATTTATCCGCATCTGCAGGGAGGGGGGCATTCCGGTCAGTATCGTAAGCCACAAGACAGAGCGGCCTAACATTGACCCAACCGGACCCAACCTTCAAGATGCCGCATTGAACTGGATGGACGCGACAGGATTCTTCCTTTCCAGTAGCCTCACGCCGGGAGACGTCTACTTCGAGCCCACCCGGGATAGCAAAGTCGATCGAATCGCCGATCTAGGCTGCACGGTATTCATCGACGACCTGATCGAAGTCTTCCGGGAGCCGGGATTCCCCATCGGCGTCACGAAGATCCTGTTCTCCCCCACCGACGGGGTCGAAGAGCCGTCATTGGACTTCACGGTCGCCTCTTCCTGGAACGCGATTTCAGAACTGGTACTCGTATGACACGGTATGCCATCACCCAGATTGTCTCTGAAACAACGGGAACCCGGATCGAGAACCTGGTTCGGCTTCACGGCGGCCTGAACAGCGCAGTCTACGCCTTCACTTGCGCCGAGCGACGCCTCATCGCCAAGTTCTACCCGACGCCTGATGCCGGTCGCGATCGTCTGCAGCAGGAGTATGACGCCGTTACCTTCCTCTGGCACAACGGAATCAGGCAGATCCCGGCACCCTTCCTTTGTCGTCCTGAGAAGCAACTCGCCATCTATGCCTTTGTGGACGGACGCGGGATGCCAGCCGACGACATTAGGACACAGGACATCGACGCGGCCACCGCATTTATTGCAGGCGTTAACGAGCTGCGCGCTCATTCGGACGCCGTGACCATAGGCAACGCGTCAGACGCGGGCTACTCCCCCACACAGATCGCCGACAGCATCGAGCATCGAATCCAGACGCTGCGATCGGCTCCTGCCTACGCGGACGCCAGCACCGGTCTGGCGGCGTTCCTCGAGATGGATCTTTTTCCCGCCTACCAGACTGCAGCTGCCGCTGCCCGTGAAATGCTCGATCCGATGCAGGAGCTACCCCTCTCGCACCGGGTCCTGAGCCCTTCGGATTTCGGGTTTCACAACGGCCTCAAGTCAGACTACGGCTGGACTTTCCTCGACTTCGAACACTTCGGATGGGACGACCCGGCAAAGATAGTCTGCGACTTCGCGCTCCATCCACATCCCGCAATGGACATCGCACCGAAGCTGAAGGAAAAGTTCAGGGCGAGCATGCAATCGATCTTCTCAGCGGACACGGATCTTGAGGCTCGAACCGACGCATACACACCGCTGTTCGCGTGCAAGTGGGCCTGTATCCTGCTGAACGAGTTCGTTCCCCGACATATCGCCCGACGTCGGCACGCGACGGATACCGCGGACCTGGCAACAACCCGCAAGACCCAGCTTGCAAAAGCACAACGCATGCTCGAGAGCGCTGACGCTCTCGTCTAGGAGACATTGATGGAGACAATTGGACTGAAGACCGAACTGGACACTAGGTCGCTCGACCTGAGAAGGGACATCCTGCTGACGCTGCGGGCAGCCCAGCGAGGCCACCTGGGCTCGGCGTTCTCTCTCGTGGAGATTATCCGTGTCCTGTTCGACGACATCCTTCACTACGACGCAAATAATCCTGAGTGGGAGGACCGTGACCGGTTCATCCTGAGCAAGGGGCACGGCTGTCTCGCCCTCTATGCCCTGCTCGCTGACAAGGGATTCATCCCCCGCTCTGAGCTCTGGTCCTTCTGCCAGTCGGGGGGCATCCTGGGCGGGCATCCTGACCACAAGGTTCCCGGGGTGGAAGCCTCTACCGGCAGCCTTGGACACGGTCTGTCGATCGGACTCGGGTTCGCCCTGTCCGCCCGGATGGCCGGCCGCGACACCAAAACGGTCGTCATCCTCGGCGATGGGGAGTGCAACGAAGGGTCGGTCTGGGAGGCCGCGATGAGCGCCGGAAAGCACGGGCTGGACAGCCTGACGGTCCTCGTCGACTACAACAAGCACCAGTCCTACGGCGCCACATCGGTGGTCCAGGACCTGGAGCCTTTTTCCGACAAGTGGACCGCATTCGGCTTTAACACGCGCGAAGTCGACGGACACGACATCCACGAGCTTAGAGCAACGCTCTCCTCTCTCCCTTACGAGGAAGGAAAGCCGAACGCCATCATCTGCCACACGGTCAAGGGTAAGGGGATCCCCCAGTGTGAGAACGACCTCGCGTGGCACCACAAGAGCAAAATCTCGAGCGAGGATATCGATACGCTCATGAACGACCTGGGAGTAAGCCATGCGTAAGACCTGCCTCGATCAAGTGTATCAACTGGCCAAGCACGACGAGCGCATTTGCTTCGTAGGATCGGACCTTGGCGTCGGGGTCCTCGATGAATTCCGGACGAAGATGCCGGACCGGTTCTTCATGGAGGGCATCAACGAGGCGAACGTCGTCGGCCTGGCTTCCGGACTCGCCGCGGACGGCCGAATCGTCTACGTCAACACGATCGCCACATTCCTGACCCGCCGATGCTACGAGCAGGTGGTCCTAGACCTCGCGCTTCACAACGCGAACGTGCGCCTGATCGGAAACGGCGGAGGATTCGTCTATGCCCCGCTCGGACCGACCCACGAGGCCACCGAGGACATCGCCATCATGCGCGCCATCCCCAGGATGGGAATCGTTGCCCCGGCCGACGAAGTCGAGATGCGCAACATCATGCCGCAGACGGTCGACCACGACGGTCCGCTCTACATCCGGCTGGCCAAGGGATATGATCCGGTCGTCACCCCCGAGCATCCTGGCCTCGAGATTGGCCAGTCCCGCGTTATGCGGGAAGGCTCCGACGCCTTGATCCTGACAACCGGGATCACACTCAGCCGTGCCCAAAAAGCTGCGAGTCGGCTTGCCCTTTCAGGGCTGAACGCCGCAATTCTGCACGCCCCCACGATCAAGCCTTTCGACACCGAGACCTTCCTGTCAATGGCGGAAAAGACACCTGTCGTCGTAACCGTCGAAGAACATAGCGAGATCGGTGGACTTGGGTCCTGTGTCGCCGAGATCATCGCCGAGGCGGACTTCGTCGCCGCTAAGCGCTTCCGCCGGATCGGGATCCCGGACGTGTTTGCCGACGACTACGGTTCGCAGAACGACCTCATGGCCCGGTATGGGATCACAGCCGACCGGATCGTCGAGACCGTACAGGCACTCACCGACGTCCCACAAACCATCGCCGTATAGGAGAAACACGTTGGGGAATCTGCTGAACATCATCACACCGCTGCACAAGAGGACGGCCAGAGACTACGTGGCGCGCATGGTCGACGATAAGGTCGCGTGCATGAACACGGCTAAGGAATACGAGTACGACTATTGGGACGGTGACCGGAGGTTTGGATACGGCGGATACAGCTACGATGGCCGCTGGAAGGGCGTGGCAGAGCAATTTATCGAACGCTACGGGCTGACAAACGAGTCGCGCATCCTCGACGTGGGGTGCGGGAAAGCCCACATCATCTACGAGATCAAGCAACTGCTTCCGGACGCCGAGATCGTCGGTTTCGACATTTCACGACACGGGATCGGCGACGCTCCGGAAGGGATCAGGGACAATCTGTTCCTCTACCAGGCCCAGGATCAGTATCCGTGGGGCGACGACTACTTCGACCTAGTGATCTCGCTCGGATGCCTCCACAACCTGCGCGTCTTCGAACTCCAGACGGCGGTCTCCGAAATCGAACGCGTCGGCAAGCAGAAATACATCATGCTCGAGAGCTACCGCAACGAGCAGGAGCTCTTTAACCTGCAGTGCTGGGCGCTGACGTGTGAGTCCTTCTTCGAGACCAGCGAGTGGATCTGGCTGTACCGGCACTTCGGCTACACTGGCGATCACGAATTCATCTACTTCGAGTAAGGGAGCATACCGTGAAAGCAGCCATTCTAGTCGAGCAGGGGCGACCCCTCGTCATCGACGATGTGGAACTGCCGGAAATTCTTCATTTCGGTCAGGTGCTTGTCAAGGTGCACTGCAGTGGTATCTGCGGCGCCCAGATCAACGAAATCGACGGCACCAAGGGTCCCGACCAATTCCTGCCCCACCTGCTGGGACACGAGGGATCCGGAACGGTGGTCGACCGCGGCCCCGGCGTCAAGACCGTCGACGTCGGTGACCGTGTCGTCCTCCACTGGCGGCCGAGTGACGGCCTCGAATCTGAGCCCCCTGCCTACAAGTGGGACGGGAACCCGTGCAATGCCGGTTGGGTCACAACCTTCAACGAGTATGCCGTGGTGTCCGAGAATCGCATCACCCGAATCCCTGAGTCTTTCGACCTCAAGCTGGCTCCACTCTTCGGCTGCGCGATCACCACGGCCGCCGGCGTCATCAACAACGACGCCCAGGTCAAGATCGGTCAGTCCGTCGTGGTACTGGGGCTTGGAGGCGTGGGCCTGAACATCGCCCAGGCCGCGGACCTCGTGTCCGCCAACCCGATCGTCGGGATCGACCTCCACGAGGAGAAGCTCGAGATGGGAAGCCGATTCGGCGCGACCCACACGATCAACGCCCTGGCGGTCACCGACCTCGACGCGTCGATCCGCGAAATCGTCGGTGAGGCGGGTGCGGATGTCATCATCGATACGACCGGTGATGCACGCGTTATCGAGCAGGCCTACAACGCCACCCATCCCGATGGCAAGACGATCCTTGTGGGTGTCCCCCAGAAAGGGAACAACATCTCGATCTATTCGCTCCCCCTGCACTTCAACAAGGTTCTGACGGGATCGCACGGGGGAAGCTGCGAACCGCATCTCGACATCCCCAGGTATGTGAGCCTCGTGGAAAACGGCCGTATGAACCTCGACGGCCTGATCACCCACGAGTTCGCCCTCGACGACATCAACGAAGCGATTCGGGCCGTCCGTAGCGGCCAGGCAGGACGCGTCATCATCTCAATGGACAGGAACTAGCCCCATGGACCGTTCGATCTCGATCATCATGCCCGCCCTCAACGAGGAGGGATGTCTCCAGGAGACGGCGACCATGGTCGTCGGAGCGGCGACCCGTCAGTTCGACGACTACGAGCTGATCATCTTTGACGACGGGAGTACCGACACGACCGGCGAAATCGCCGACCGCCTGGCGGCTCAGAACCCGAACATCCTTGTCGTGCACAACGAGACGAACCAGGGCATCGGTGCCTGCTACCAGAAGGGGATCGAGCTGTCAACTAAGGAGTATCTCGTCTACATCCCCGGGGACATGAGTGACATCTGCTACCGGAAGGATCTGGAGTCCGTGTTCGAGCCCGTCGGGAGCGCCGATCTCGTCGTGGGGTACCTGCTCTTCGATGCGCGCTCGTTCTTCCGCCGGAACCTGTCCAAAGCCTATGTGACTATCCTGAACCTGATCACGGGGTATCGCCTGAAGTACTACAACGGGCCGAACATCTGCAGACGTCGGCTTGTTCAGGGCCTTGACGGTCGGACGACCGGCTACGGCGCTTTTGCCGGAACCCTGATCGACTTGCTCCGCTCCGGGGCAGACTATGTCGAAGCCGGGATCCCGAATCGGAACCTGAAAGACAATTCCCAAGCGCTGAGTGTGAGGTCACTCCTCGCGGTCGGATCGTCCATCTTCAAACTCGCAAGGCTGACCCGAACCAGCTCGCAGGTCCAGCCGGAAGCCGAGTGGTCGGAGAAACCAGAAACCATGACCACCGAAACGGTCAAAGCAGCGAGCTAGGAGGAAGCCGTGGGAGAAGCCGCTAGGATCGATCAGACGACAGAACCCCAGTATCAGAGATGCATCGAATTACGGGAATCCTCTGGCTTGAACCGATTTGGACTGATGAGCAATCAGGTGTGGAACGACGACCCGAAGCGCCTGACCTTCGTGCTCTCGCGCTACAAGTTCGCCGCCAAGATGCTCAGTGGAATGGGACATGTCCTGGAAGTCGGGTGCGCCGATGCCTTCGGAACGCGCCTCGTTTGCCAGGAGGCGAACCACGTGACAGCGGTCGACTTCGACCCCGTCTTCATCGAGGACGCACGACAGACGACTGGAGACTGGAACGTCACCTTCCGCACACACGACATGCTGAGCGGCCCCGTCGATGGATCGTTTGACGCCGCTTACTCGCTGGACGTTCTCGAGCATATCGAGCCGAACGACGAGGATCGGTTCATCAGCAACATTGCCGACTCGCTGACCGACACAGGCACGCTGATCGTCGGCTCCCCGTCTATCCAGTCACAGGCGTATGCTTCGCCGCAGAGCAAGGAAGGCCACGTCAACTGCAAGGATCACCAGGGCCTGACGACGCTCCTGCGTAAGCACTTCTCGAATGTCTTCATCTTTTCGATGAACGACGAAGTCGTACACACGGGCTTCTACCCGATGGCACACTACCTGATATCCATCTGCTGCTCCCCGATTCGCTAACCATGGCCCTCGGTAACGTCTGGATCATTGGCGCGGATGGGTCCCTTGGACGGGTACTCTCCGCCAACCTCGTCGCACGCGGCGTCAGCCTTACTGCGACAACCCGTCGGGTCGATTGCCTTGACGATCGGCGACGGTACCTAGACTTGGGCGATCCCGCCTGCTGGCCTGCATTTGGCGAGATCGACACTGCCTTTATCTGTGCCGGGGCGACCTCCCTCACGGCCTGTAGATATCAACCGCACCAGACCCGATCTTTGAATGTCACGGCAACCGCGGAACTGGCGCGCCGCCTGAACGATTCCGGAGCATTCATCGTCTATCCCTCTACGAACCAGGTCTTCGACGGGCTGACCCCGATGGCGAACGCGACAACCACGCCGAGGCCTCAGACAGAATATGGCCGGCAGAAAGCGGACGCGGAGCGACACGTGCTGGCGCTGGGTGAACAAGCTGCCGTCGTACGCCTGACCAAGGTGCTTGCAGCCGGAAACGCCTTGTTGGAAGAGTGGCGCGAGGCCCTGCGGTCAGGCCATCCGATCCAACCGTTTTCGGACCTGAGGGCCTCGACGATCCCGATGTCGCTTGTCGTCAACGTGCTGGTTCGGGTCGCCGAGAGCCGGCTCTCCGGCATCACACAGATTTCGGCGGATCGAGACGTCACCTATGCGGAGGTCGCACAACACCTGACGCGCAAGATGGCTGCCCCCGAAGCGCTGCTCACACCGATCAGCTCGACCGACGCAGGCGTACTCCTTGACGCCCTGCCCAAACACACGACGCTGGATACCTCGAGACTAACCGAGGTGTTCGGTATAAAGGCCCCCGATCCCCTTCACGCCGTCGACGAAGCGATTGCCTGACGTATCTGGAGACCCCACGATGTCCGAGACACTGCTCGCCTACTACGAAGAGAACGCATTCAACCCGGTCCCCATCCGACTCTCCTCCGAGACGGACTGGCGAGACCACGCGGCCAAACGCCGCAACCTGTATGAGCGTCACCTTGGCATCCCTGTCCGGCTCCTCAACGGGAGTAGCGTTCTCGAGTTTGGATGCAACTCGGGAGAAAACGCGCTCGTGCTGGCGGTTCACGGAGCCCGGCTCACGCTGGTCGAACCTCATGCGCAGACCCTGGTCCAGATCAGGCACACCTTCGAGCAGTACGATCTGGATTCGAAGATCGAGAAGCTGGTCGGTCAGGGCGTTGACGAGTTCCAGTCCGATCGCCTGTTCGACCTCGTGCTGGCAGAAGGCTTCCTGTATACGCTCAATAATCGGGACGAAATCCTCGACAAGCTGTGCAAGCTGATCGCCCCAGGCGGAATGGGCGTCCTCTCGTTCAACGACCGCGTGGGAGGCACGCTGGAGATCCTGAGACGCGCCCTCCTCCACCGGATCTGCCAGTTGTCCGGGATAGAGGACATCCACAGTGAGGCATCGCTCCTCGTGACCCGATCCACCTTTGGCCCGGACTGGAACCGCATTCCCACGTCGCGCACGATCGAGGCCTGGTGGAAGGACAACCTGGTCAACCCCTTCTACACTTCTCCATATCTGTGGAGCTACCACGAACTGCTCCCGCGGCTGGGACAGAACGACTGCCAGGTGTCCGGAACGTCGCCCTCGTGGTCACTGGCCGACGCGTATAGCTGGTATAAGGATGTCCCTGAGGCCCCCGCACGACACGACAGGATCCTTTCGGAATGGTCGCGCAACCTCGGCTACTTCCTGACGGGACTCCGCCCGGATCACGCCGAGCGAGAATCCGATCCGGTCGTCGTGACCGAGGCGCACGACTTCGTCGATCGCCTCTCCGACTACACAGTGGGGACCGAAAGGGCGGAGAACCTGTTCGTACCCAGCGCGCTACACGGAACCCTGTCCCGTTCGGCCGATCCTCGAATCCGGGCGTTTTCTCGAGACCTGTCCGCCGTGATCTCGGCCTTCAGGGAAGACGATCACACGGCCCTCCAGGACGCCTACCGTAATACTGAGCTTCTTCATGACCTGTGGGGAACACCTTACCACTACCTGAGCTTCAGACGGGAACACATCTGAGGGAAACTATAGTGAGAACCCTTCTCAGACAGGAAAAGACACGCCTCTTCATCCTGGTCGCCGCAGGCTTCGTACTCTACGCCACCGCAGCTCGTGATGGGCACGACTGGGGCGGCGACTACGCCCAGTATATCCTTCACGCGCAGTCACTGCTGGACGGCACCGAGTACGCGCCGCTCCGTGGCTACGTGGAGAACGACTACCTCCCGTGGGCACCCTACGCGTATCCTCCGGTCTTCCCGGCGTATCTCGCCACGATCCTGACTATATTCGGGTTGGACTTCGTGGCGCTCAAGATCGGAATTATCGCCCTCCTGGCTCTGGGCTACCTCGCATACTATCGGATCGCAAGAGACGAGCTGTCCCCCGCCGCCGCGCTTGGGGTGACAGCGTTCCTCGTCTTCTCGCCCTTCTTCCTGAAGTTTTCGAACAAGGTCCTGTCCGACCTTCCCTTCCTGGCGGTGTCATTTGCCTATGTCGCTGCAGCGAATCGGTTCTTCAAAGACGACACCTCCCGCAGAGATATGCTGATCCTGGGCCTTACTATGATCGCAGGAATCGGAACCCGAGCCGCGGGTCTCACGATGCTCGTCGCCCTGCCCGCCTACGCGCTACTGTTCCGCAGGAGCCACTTTTTCCGCGCCACGGCGATCACCGTCCTCGTGACCGTAGTATTCCTGGCTTTTTCATCGAAGATGGTCGGAATGATGTCGGGACAGATCGGCGCGAGTCCGGTCCGCATCCTCGGCTGGTTCATCAACAACCTGGTCAACGTGCTGCCCTACCAGTTGACCAGGTTCTTCGCGCTCTACCCTAAGTGGGGCTCCCAAGCCGAGCTGCTGATCAACACACCATTCGCGGTCGTTTTCGCGGTCCTTGCCCTTATCGGCCTCGTCTCCGCGATCCGTCGCCGAGGCGTCCGCTTCGTGGACGTCTTCCTAGCCGCCCAGCTTGGCCTCGTCCTGTCGTTTGTGCTGGTGGTGCTGCGCTACCTGATTCCGGTCATTCCCTTGCTCAGCATCCACGCCTTCATCGGTCTCCGGGTCGTCGCGATCGCATTGTGGCGGAAGGTTCCGCTTGCATGGAGGGCGTCCGGCTGGCGACGCATTTACGCATATCGTTATGCAATTCCGGTCGCGGTCTTCGCGCCCCTATTCGCAGCCTACTGGGGGCAGTACGCGCTCAGACCGACGACCACAGGCGCGAATATCCTGCGAGATCCCCAGGTGTCGTCTCTCTTCGACACCATCCGACACAGTGACGTGTCTGCCGCCGTGTTCCATCGTCCCAGGGTCCTGACCCTCTTCACGGACAAACCCAGCACGACCTGCTTCAACACGACCGGAGAAATCTACAAGGATTCCCTAACCTGGGACCTCGCCAAACTCAAGGATCTCTCGCGGAAATCCCGTGTCTCTCACGTCATCCTCGACCACAGCAACTCGAGCATGGCGTTGGCTCTGCGCCCGATCGTCAACGCCCACCCAGGACACTTCAGGCTGGTTTACTCGAATGACGGATTCGAAGTGTTCGAGATCTTATCGGAATCCGGCCTCACGGATCGTCCAGCCCAAGCTCCAGGTCGATCCGGCTAGCACCGCCTGTCATTTGCTCGGTTTACCCCTCGATTTACCCTCGAAAACCCTCAAATAATCACGGATCCCGCCGATACACGGTATAGGGAGCGAATACGTGGTATACCCCTTGCT
>MDTE01070863.1_pt1 | contig 18331 bp, 30 predicted proteins | sample 811231 | NCBI WGS metagenome assembly MDTE01 (sample SAMN05326651, study PRJNA326480) | marine metagenome | isolation source: seawater | place: Indian Ocean: Red Sea | collected 2010 | reverse complement strand
TTCCATGTAATAAAACGGGTTCACGGACGTTCATACTTCTGAGGCGACGTCCTATAGCACTTTTTAACTCATTGATCGTCTTATCGAGTTGAATCAAACCAGACTTTTTCGCGATTCTTTTTATCTCAGTGAGTTTAGATGTACTTTTAAACAGTATCTCAAAATCCCTCTGTGTGAGAGGGGATTTGGCGTCTAAGAGGTACTTCTTATCTTTCGTGAGACCGAGAGGGGGTAGAGGAGATCGGTTCTCCTTTGCCGCCTTCATAATTTCACACACCTTAGCCTTCGATAGTTTTATCGTCTCACCTGTGTGTAATTTAATGAGTCTCCTGATATTTCCGGATTCTGTACCTGGATCACACGCATCCATATTGTTATATTCTGATAAAAAAATATAACAAGATGTTTATTTAAAGCCTAAAAGAAATAAACGTAACTTATCATCAAAAGACATCTTAAACGAGAACAGATCGTAATCTTCTGTATCTACTTCTACAACTCTTCCTATTTTATCTAAATTTATGTCCGCGCGTATGTTGAGCAAAGAAGACATAAACGTCTCTATGAACTTACTGAAGGTTGTGATTTTTTCAAAAAATATATCCTGACTCTTCAGTTTTAAACACAGTATTTTGTGTGGGGGTTTACCTTCGAAGGGTGTGATAGGTACACGTTCTTTTATACCACCGTCCATGTATATCATATCACTGTGTTTTATACTTGATGCTAAAATAGGTATAGATATACTCATACACACGGCATCTATAACTTTCATATTGGGATGCGAGTCTGATGAAAAATACTCCGTGCGTCCCCTGTTTAAACAGTATGTTGATATGTGTAATTTTCGTTTTAAATCCGAAAATATCGGATCACAACCAAAAACTTCCTTCAATACATCTCTTATAGGATCTAAGTCTATTAAACCATAATTTTTCATCAATGATTTGAGATTATACTTCGTATATTTCTTCAAATCCACCTTTAAAAACTTGTCAAGAACATCGTACAGTGGTATTTCTAACGCTAAACATACACCTAAAATAGCACCCGCTGATGAACCAGAGATTTCTTTAATATTTTTCAAATCATCCTCTATGTTAATTAAAGCTCCCAACATGGTAAAAATACCCATGGATGCGGGGCCTAGGACTAAGTATTCCATCTTCAGTCACTTAATAGAACTGAGGAAATTGCTTTCGTAAAAGAGCGAACACGATCGCGAAAACGATGGTGTGAGTTAAGATAGCCGGGCGGCTGGTCTTACCAGACATGAACTTACCGGGAGGGATGGTGAGAAGTAAACCGGGGCTGAGGACGATGAAGAGAGTCGTGGCGACAAGGAGATCGTTCCTGGTGAGGACGACACCCATAGCCTTAGCGACGAGGGAGTATACAAGGAAGAATACGAGGGCGTGGAAGAAAATGGTAACACGATCGGTACCAACCTTGTTGAAAGAGAACTTACGACCATCGGCCTTGAGAACCATACCGGGGCTGAGAGCTAAGAAAAGAGCCGCGGGAACAGCGACCTTGGGGGAGGTGACGGCGGGCATCTTAGGTAAAGAGAGTGTAGGTATCATTTACTGTATTAAAATATTTAAATCTATCTAAGCGTCCGAAAACCTATAGCAGAATCGGATAAAATCTTCGTATGTCGCGTGTCTCAGAATGTGTCCTGGATAATTCGCATCGTATAAGTATTGACGAAGAATGTTCCACATGTACTCGAGTTCTGAGCTGTAAAAATCACGCCAATCATCGATATGCATCAGTTCCAACTGATCATTTTCATATTCATCATCACTATAATCAATTTCATTTCCTGTCGTAGCTTCGTACACATATTGATTCCAGACCATTTTAGTTCGTTTCCTTTACACCGGTAAGAGCGATAGTGGAAGTTTCCTTGGTTGGAATATTATCGATGATAGTCTTTAAGGCGTTTTCTACTTGTTGTTCGTTTCCTGAAAAGAACACGCTGAGACCTTCCTTGATTGAATTTTTGTTTAAGCCACCTTTTCTCACGCTTTTCTTGACCGTGATTTTCCCCTTCTTAAGGTTAATGACGTCGAGACCGTTGTCAATCATCAACTTTTTGATCTGCGACTTAAGTGCTTTTTCTGCATCCGCGAGAATTTTTATATCTGAACGAGCTTCTTTAATCTGCCTGTTTAATTCGACCAGTTTAGAGACGCTTTGGGAAAGTTCATCTGTAGTAGTAGACATTTTATACTGTAATGTATGGGATTACCTTTAAGTTATTTATACTAAGGGGCGCATCATGGTATCGGGAACGATAGTAGAGTTGTTCCAAACGAAGGGGTCCTTGGGGTTAGGAGGTTCAGCTCTTACCTGCTGATTAGCGTTTCGGAGAGCACCACCAACGCTCTCGGGGAAGCCGATTTGGTTCCTTGGTTCAAGGAAATTCTGACCGGCAAGCACGTCCTCTGGTGCGAACTGACCGAAGTCCTCCTGGGAGGCCACCTCCTTGGGTAAAAGGGAAGAGGCGAGACCAGTGCCAGCCTTCATCTCGCAAGCGGAGGAAGGAGCCGCGGCGAGGCCGGGGCTGGGACCGACATCAGCGCCGACGGGGGCGAGATCACGCTGACGAGTGTACATAGATTTCTTACCCATGGTAGTACCACACGCACATGTAACAATAAAAATTACGAGAAGCACTAATAAAACCGTACGTGGAGAAATCTTCTTAAACATAGTTCTTTATATATTGTCTACAAATTTTTTTATTCATCCTTAAACATGTAGTCTTCTGGATAAGTTTCATCAAATGTCTCAGTCTCGGGTTCTGGATCGGGGGTTGGCTCTGGGGCCAGTTTGACCTGAACAATGTTCCATGATGGTCCAAATGTCTTCTTCGCAAACCAAAGACCGGAATACTCTAGAATGATAGAGCAGGGTTTGTCGTCGATAACTATGCTGTCATACTCGACGACCTCCTTGGCATCGTTGAATACCTTGACGTTCTCGAGAATTTCTGCGCCGATGACGTCATCCTTAAGATACGCTCGCTTGAGGGTAGACTCGGTTAGGGACCTACCGAACCACTCCTCTGAGTTTTCAACGGCGTTTTTAATATTTTCCTCGTGGATGGCATCTACCTGAGTGCGGTCGGCGAGTTCAAACACAAACTCGGGGCGTGTCTCAACAATCTTTACATCGTCGATCTGTAAGAAAACACGCTTCCTGTCGTCTGTAAAAGTTCGTACGTGTCGGGAGCCATCTTCGGCTTTGGTAATTTTGTTAAAAAGCATTATACACCTTTAATGTGTTATCTCTTTAACCCTATATATGGTATTTTTGATGCGCGTTCGAGTAACGGTTTTGGTACCCATCCATCTCGTCTCGGTTTAAATCCGTATAATGTTTCGGACATGTTTAGATTGGGTGGTATTCTCTGAGCATTCGTGGGTCTATGTGTGAATTCATTTTTAACGTATGCGTTATTAGTTGCTGGTTTCCACTTGTAATTTTTGAGATTAAACTGTTGATTTCCGTATGTTCTTTCGTACCCGTTTATCTTGTTATTTTGTGGTGTTACACGCATCCCGTGTACGATCTGTTTTGACAATCGTTCTTTTGATGGTTCCGTTGTGTACATAGAGTATCGGTTTGGGTCAACTCTCATCGCTCGCTTTAGATTTACACTTCCAGATTGTTTCCTGGCAGTTTTAACTTTAGCTAACTTTGATCGTACCAGTTTAAATACGGTATCCATAGTATCAGAATTTTTTACCCGTTTGTCGAGTAATTGACCCAGTTTTACGAGACGTTTCCTGTCTTTTTCTTTTTTCTCTGGTCGTAAACGTAATTTTTGCATGAGATAAATATCTTCAATTAAGAATTCTTTACTCGCCACAAATACATTTTTATTCTTAATAATTTTGTTTGTGACAGGATTTCTATACTGAATACCTCTACGCTTTGTTCGGGCAACATCATACCCAAATTCCTTTGGTCTCATGAAAGGTATATCTAAGATACCACCCACGATAAAATTGTCTATTCTACCCTTTTCTGGAGAAAAGCACCGCACATTTAAGTCTAACGCGAATAATTCCACATCTATAAACACATCCTTTGTACTTGGTTTATTTGTGGTACTTCCCTTTTTCTTTTTGATGAGGGTATATCTACGGGTAACAAATGGTCCCTTTTTGGTAAAACCTAGGCCGAGATATTTGACGATCTTGTTGTTGCTTAAGGCAGACAACCTTTTATGAATTCTGGCGTTGAGTTTCTTCGCGATTTGACCAAGTTTATTCCAAAGTAACAATTTAACAGCTTGCAATCTTCCAAAATATTTTGTGTTAAGTTGTATTCTGGGTACAAACTTCGCGTCAATATCACTTGTGATAATACGATCTTTATAATCAACATACATATTGAACGCTTCGCCGCCAGAGATGATTAGATCTCCCATAGTTTTCATGGTATCGGAAATTTCACCTATGGTATCCAATATTATATCACGTATGTTGTCAGTTATCAACACATATATTTGTTTTTCGAACGTCTTAGACTTAAACGTACTGTGTAAACGATTCCTGAATTTTCCCAAATCTCTCTTTTCATTTCGCATGAAATATTTCTTAAGTTTGGCATCCTTAAAAAACAGATTCTCTTCCATAAACGTGTTTATGGTAGATATTGGATAACTCTTCTCGTCCATTAATATATAAAGACAAAATAAAATTATGTACATCCTGTGTATCCTTTTGAATGTAATTAAAGATGTGACGAGTATGTAATGTATAATGTCTACTGATTCTACTTGCACTCGTGATTCTTGCCTCACTGAGATCGCCGCTCTTCGCTCTGACATCAAGTCTCTCACCAAGATCGTTCGTAAGATCAAGGCTAAGCTCGACGATCCTACCGGCGAGAAGTCTTCCAAGCGCGCTAAGAACAACGGTTTTAACCGCGAGCAAAAGATCTCCGAGGATCTCCGTAAGTTCCTGGGTCTTCCCGAGGGTCAGCTCGTTTCTCGTAGCACCGTAACCAAGTCTATCAACGAATACGTAAAGGCTAACGGTCTCAAGCATCCCGACAACGGCCGCGTTCTCATCCTCGACCAGAAGCTCAAGGATCTTCTTAAGCCCCCCGCCGACGTCCAGGTCACTTTCCTTAACCTTCAGAAGTTTCTCAGCCCTCATTACACCAAGGTTGAACCTACAAAGGCTTAAAAAAAAGAATACATCAGAATATAAATGATCATCGATAAGGATTCTGTCGAAAACCTTGTTGGTACAAAAATATCTAACATAGATTTGTACCAAAAAGCATTTACACACAAATCAGCACTTAAGGAAAATGAAACTTTATCAGGTTCGTTTGAAACTTTGGAATTTATTGGTGACTCCGTATTAGGTTTTGTGATCACTAAATTCTTGTATGATAAATACGAAAATCGCCAGGAAGGGTTTTTAACCAAAGCTCGTACTAAACTCGTGAGAGGTGAAACTCTTGCTTTTATTGCGTCAAAACTCGGTTTAGATAATTGGATACTCATGGATGAAAAAGGAATGAGAAATTCATGGAATAAAAATCCAAAAATTTTGGAAGATGCGTTTGAAGCTCTTGTGGGCGCTATCTATATGGATCTAGGGCTCATTCACGCCCGCGAATTCATATTGAGAATATACAATAATCCCGAATATGTGAACATGAACTCTATCATGATCGATGATAACTATAAAGATCATTTGATGCGATATTGTCAAACAAATGGGTTATCGTTACCGAACTATGTTGTCAGTCATCACGGTAATGGGATTTTCTATATAGACGTGATCGTAGACGGTATGTGTATAGGTAAAGGATTTGCTAAAAATAAAAAGCAGGCTGAACAATTCGCGGCGAAATCCTTTTTTTATCCACCTAAGTCAATGTGCATGAATCAGGGTTTTCAACAATGAAGTACGGGTCTGAATTTACTCCAAAAAAGCGCGTAACTAAGAATGATAAAAAGAAAAAACGGGATGTATATTCTCAAAAGCATATTCGTTTAACGCTTAAACAAATGGAGGGTAAAATAATTAATGCACCCGAATGTAAAAGCACTGATCGAGAGGGACTATGCTCCACAGAAATCAGAAGAATGGTTGGCTCTCAGACAGGGTATGTTAACTGCGAGTGATGCAGCCACAGCCATCGGTAAAAATCCCTATGAGACCCCGGAAGGTTTACTCTTGAAGAAGTGTGGATTAGGGGAAAAGTTCACGGGGAATGCGGCTACACGTCATGGAGAGTTGTATGAAGACGAAGCCCGTATCCTATACGAACAGCGTCACAATGAAGTTGTCCACGAGATTGGTCTCTGTCCCCACCCCGAACATAAATGGCTAGGTGGAAGTCCGGATGGTGTGAGTGAGTCGGGTAAACTCGTTGAGATTAAGTGTCCTCCGCAGAGAGCCATCATTCCGGGCCAGGTCCCAGAGCATTATATGCCTCAGTTGCAAATGTGTATGGAAATATTAAATTTGGAATCGGCAGATTTTATCCAATATAAACCCGCAGCCACGAATTGGCCAAAGCCAGAGGAGTTTGACGTGGTTCATGTCAAGCGGGATCGTGAATGGTGGGCGACGTATTTTCCCGTGATGAAGGAGTTTTGGGATAAAGTTTTATATTTCAGAGAACATCTTGACGAACTTCCTAAACCCAAAGAGAAGAAAAAACGTGTATTAAAAGAGAAGGTGCATGTTTGTGAAGTAGCGTCTGACCCAGACGATAATTATTGTAGTGAATAATAAGTTATGTACGCACCGGCCATATGTAGGGTATTTAAATTATCCAGGGTCGTTGCGAAGCGTGTAATACATTTACAAAGAACTCGTTCTAGAAATATGGTAACGCGTATAGTTCCTTACGTGGTTGAATTTACAAACGAACGAAATATTTCTATCGAACATATCCACGCCATGTTCAATATGATGATGGAAACCGAAGCCATAACCATAGTGTTTCGCGTTTTTACGATTTTGGCTTCTTTGAAAAAATTTACACCTAAGTGAACCTTACAAATTACTTTTTTCAAGTAAAGATGTCTAAGTATGAATTACACACATCACTTTACAGCCCTCATCAAGAAGATGGTGTAAAGTGGATGAACCAAATGGAAAATCAATTGAACGGTCCCAAGGGTGGATTTTTGTGTGATGAAATGGGTTTGGGAAAGACCGTACAAATCATCGCCACTATACTAAAAAATCCTAAGCAACATACCCTTATTGTTGTTCCAAAAACACTCGTTCTACAGTGGAAGAGTGAGATAAAAAAGTTCGCACCGGGATTGGATGTTCTCGTGTACGATGGAAAAAATAAAACAAATGACACGAACGGTATATCTCTTTATGATATCGTCGTAACGTCTTACCCTACGGTATGTAGCAAGGCTTCTACGCTTCATTCATTGACGTGGGATAGAATCGTATTGGACGAGGCTCACGAGATACGAAATCGAAAAACACAAACGTTTAAAAAAATTAACGCACTGAAATCTTCTATACGTTGGATCGTAACTGGTACTCCGGTGTTCAATTCCATGGAAGATTTCGTGTCTTTATGCGAATTTGTTGGGTTTTCGAAGAACACGGTTCAAGCTATGCATGACAAGATAAAGGATATATACATTCTTCGAAGAACCAAGGCTGATGGACATATTTCTTTACCGTTTTGTCACTTTGAAAATGTGGAATTGGATATGTTTGACGAAGAAAGAAAATTATATGAATGCGCATTCGCGGAGGCCCAAGATTCGATCACACAGGTTATGCGAGAGAGTATTTCTCTCCACAGGCGTAACATGCACATGTTGGAGTGTTTGTTACGTATGCGACAATTGATGCGATGGCCACAGCTTTATTTCGATGGAGTTGCAAAATCTGGTGAGCAAATACCTGAAATATGGACTCATTCTACTCATAAAATGAGTCGATTGTTTCAAGAACTTGCGTCACACCCCACAGAAAAGGCGGTAATATTTTGCACGTTCAAAGGTGAACTCGATTATATCGAAAAACACTTAGCGTGCCCCACCTTCAGGATAGATGGTAACGTCGAAAAAGATGAGCGTCAACGACAGGTTGAGTTGTTTGGTAATGCTCCAGATAACAGTGTCATGTTGGCGCAAATTAAATGTGGTGGAGTTGGTTTAAATATTCAATGCGCGACGCGTGTTTACATAATGGCGCCTTCATGGAATCCTGCGACAGAACTTCAAGCTATTGGTAGATGTCATAGATCTGGTCAAATCAATGATGTTTTTGTGAAAAAGTTGGTATATAAGGATACACCCATTGCCAGGAGCGTTGAATTGGCTATGATGTCTCTCCAGGGACATAAATCTATTTTGTGCGCGGATGTTTTAAACGATAAACGTGTAGAAAATCAAATTCCAATCAGACAGGAAAAAACTATGGATGCCATCAGAAAAATTTTCCGCGCTTAATATAAAATGTATACGGTAACAGAAGGTTCTCGCGCGGAGGTATTTCACGGTACCGCCAAACACACGTCCGGAGGTCTCGTCAAGGGTGATCTCGTCCAGGACAAGTACGGTAATATCAAAAGCAAGGCTGCCGTCGCTGCTGCCAAGAAGCGTATGAAGGAGGAGGGTGCTAAGGCTATGGTTAAGGTTTTCAAGCCCGCCAAGAAGGGTGACTTCAAGCTCGCGCCCAAGAAGGGTACCAAGAAGTACAAGACCCTCATCAAAAAAATGTAAATGTATTACAAGAATGACCCTTTCTAAGTGGGACACAGCGGTTCGCATAGCTAAGATAAAATTAAACATAGATCCCAGCAGTTTCACCGTGGTGAAAGGTAAACTGTTGAGAGAGGCACAGATGATTTATCATTTTTTAATATCAGAGGAATACTCTACAAAATAAATTGAAATCCCTTTAGTTGTTGTGGTTCATGTACGACGAGTTGGTGCAGTTTCCACGTCACACCGAACTTCCTGTTCAAGAAATAGACGCTATTCATTTCTGCGATAGCTACACCCGAATTCCTTGAATACAGTTTGTTTTCCACCTTACAATTTATACTTTTTTTCTCACTATCGAAAATTCCTGCTTTTATGTCCCCGTCGGTTGATGTATCTACACGAACCCTAAATTTAGGTTCTCTATCTGGGGAATGTTTTATGTTTGAGTTGAACATGGGTAGAAGTTCATCTACACTCATGTGTTTACCGAAAATATCAACGCTTTGTGCACTCACGGCTTCAACGATTCGTTTTTCAGCTTCTTGTATAGTTTCGTAGAATTTTCTAACGTAATTTCCTTCTTCGTCGTATCCCTTCATGGAAAAATCGAGATTCCATTTAGTGGCTCCAACTTGGGGCTCGAATCCGGAAATACCGAATGGCATATACATACGAGGAGTTTGAATTCGTACGTTCTTTCCGTCTTTATTACTCAAGGATATTTTACGACCGTCATAACTTAGTATTTCTAAATTGTCTAACAGCGTATGAAATTTTGCCATTTAAATTTAAATGAACTGTTACCTTTAAGCTGAACACGATGTACACTCAGCTTCTAAACTAAATTGGATTGGTCGAGCTTTTGCTTTACTTCGCAAGTAATACATACCGGTCTTGAGTCCCGCTTTCCAACTATACATGTGAACGGAAGAAAGTTTTGAAAGTGTCGGAGACTCTAAAAAGATATTCATAGATTGTGATTGATCCGTAAAGCGACCCCTGTCTGCCGCCATATCGATAATGCACTTTTGGCTAATTTCCCAAACAGTTTTATACAAATTTTTAATATCATCAGGTATGTCAGTTATATTCTGTATACTTCCACCAGCTTTAACCATCAAGTCTTTCATATTTTTCGACCAAAGACCTATTTTTTTGAGATCGTCGACCAAATGCTTGTTAACAACAACGAATTCACCGGCGAGGGTACGTCTCAGGTAAATGTTTGTGGTATAGGGTTCGAAGCATTCGTTATTACCAAGGATTTGAGCTGTCGAAGCCGTTGGCATCGGAGCCATCAAAAGAGAATTGCGAAGTCCCTTGGTTTTTATACGTTCACGCATAGCGTCCCAATCGTATCTTCCACTAAATTTGGTTTCACCTTCCCACATGTCGGGCTGAAGAATACCTTGGGATGCGGGGCTTCCTTCAAAACTCTCATACGAACCATCAACCTCCGCGAGTTCGGATGAAGCTTCTAAGGCTGCGTGATACATAGTTTCAAATATGTGTGCATTCATTGTTCTAGAATCTTCGCAGTCAAATGGGAGACCACACATGATAAATACATCGGCCAAACCCTGTACTCCTAAACCAATGGGTCTATGTCGCATATTAGAACGACGAGCCGTTTCTACAGGATAATAGTTACGATCGATTACACGATTTAAGTTTTTCGTGACGATTTTCGTTACTTCATGAAGCTTTTGATAGTCGAATGTCTTGAGTTCTTTGTTTACGTACTTTGGAAGTGCGATTGAAGCAAGATTGCACACGGCCGTTTCATCTTTGTCCGTATATTCTAGAATTTCTGTACAAAGGTTAGAGCTTTTTATAACCCCTAAATTCTTTTGGTTAGATTTACGATTGCAGCTATCCTTGTAGAGCATATATGGTGTTCCAGTTTCAGTTTGACTTTTAATGATAGCCTTCCACACTTCCGCAGCTGGAATGGTTGCGTTAGCTAAACCCGCTTCTTCATATTCGGTGTATAGTTTTTCGAACTCTTCACCGTATACATCGGAAAGTCCCTTAGCCTTATCGGGGCAGAAAAGAGACCAATTACCCCCTTCTTCGACCCGTTTCATAAACAAGTCTGGTATCCACATCGCAGTAAATAAATCCCTACAACGAGCTTCCTCGTCACCCTGATTTAATCGAAGTTCCAGAAAATCCATCACGTCCGCGTGCCAGGGTTCGAGGTACAGAGCGAACGACCCCTTTCTCCGCCCCGCTTGGTTAACATATCTTGCCGTAGCGTTAAATACACGTAGCATAGGAATGATACCATCACTCTGGCCATTAGTTCCTCTAATCCTTGATTTGTTAGCTCTTATATCGTGAATATGGAGACCGATGCCACCAGCCCACTTGGAAATCTGTGCACATTCAGTTAGAGTTCCATATATACCGTTAATGGAGTCCTCTTTGCTCGCGATAAGGAAGCAGCTAGACATCTGAGGTCTCGGAGTACCCGCGTTGAAGAGAGTAGGAGTGGCGTGTATAAACATACCTTGACTCATTTTATCATACGTTTCAAGTACAGCTGGAATATCCTTACCATGAATACCTATGGCGACACGCATAAACATGTATTGAGGAGTTTCCATGAGCTTTCCTTCATATTTCTGAAGGTAACTCTTTTCGAGTGTCTTTAATCCAAAATATCCAAAATCGAAGTCGCGGTTAGACACGATATTATCTTTTACTTGTTGCGCTACTTCCGCTACTTCTTCGGTGACTACACCCGCCTTACATAACTTTTTCATCGCAATATGGAAATTGTTTGGGGCTATTTTTTGTATGTTACTGGCTATAATGCGAGTGGCTAATATTTCATAATCTGGATCACTTGTGATCATACCGACGCATATTTCAGCGGACAATGTATCTATTTCGTGCGTGGTTATATTATCATACATAGATGAGAAAACCTGCTGAGCAATCATAGAGGCGTCTACGCCATCCGAAATATCATATGGATCATGGGTTAGTTTGGAGATCCTGTTGGTGACCTTATCAAATTTTACGTCTTCAACACGACCGGACCGTTTAATAACTCGCATACTAATGGTATTACAATTTTATTTTTTAATTAACACTTGAAGTCCTCGCTGCGAACGGTGACAGTTCCAACGGTTTCCATGTACCTGTTGGGGGAAAGAAAGGAAGTGTTCACGTGGAAAGGACCTTCAACGCCGGGCTTGGATACTGGAGGGTAAGACGCGATGAAACAATCGGGAGCCTTGCATACGGGTTTTTCTTGGTTGCAGGGTTTTGTGTTGTAAGCTTCGTCAAAGTCAGCGATGTTTAACATTTAATATTTACATAGACTTTTTTTCCTGGACTATATTAAATGTGTGACAGGCTTAATTTAAATTCCATACAACAAACACAGACTCCCCTGAATACATTATTTTTTTCCGAGTTCAACATGAACATTCTTCAGCGTGCTATACGTCAGAAGTTTAAAGATGACACCGGCGTAGCAATCGACTACCAGAACAGTAATGATCTTTATAGCATCATGAGGGTCGTTTTTATTAATAATGCTGGTGATCATCACACTAAGTTAAACGAACAGGTCAGGTTCATGAACGGTCTCGTCGTCAAGACGGCCCTGTCACAGGTTCGATCGGGTGTGTCACAGTTTATGGGATACATGCGCGATATAGATACCGCGGCACTTCCACCGTCTCTCCCAGCTAATACGAGCACCTTTGGACTTAAGATGGAAAAGAGTGATAAGATTGGTATATAAAGATTTGTTGATATATCTTTGTAAGAATAATGACGTTAAATTATTATAAATCTGAAACTGAAAAGATATGCAAATCAAAAGGATGGGATCGTGCTGAGATAAACACCGTTTGGTTGCTTCTTACCGAGGAATTTGGTGAACTAGCTTCGGCTATCAGACAATACAAGAAGACGTTTAAGAAAACACATATTAAGAAGGAACGGGGCACGGATATAATGATGGAGATGGGGGATGTGTTCAGTTATTTGTTTCAGCTCGCACATATGTTAGATGTCGATTTGGACAAAATGTGGTTGGAACATGGTAAAAAGATGTGTCACAAAAAATATATATCTGCTTAATATAAATGAGTAAGTATATGCTCGACGTCAAAAATACCATGGACGACATCAACCCATTCGCTATTAAAGAGGACTTTTCTATGCCGGGTTCTATAGGCGAGAAGCGTGATTACTTAGACCACAAGGATTCGTCTATGCCTAAAAAGAATTCGACGTGTGGACAAGCTTCTACAGCAGGCTGGGGTGCTGTAGAAACCTGTAAGGATATAAAAAGCCCCTCCGTTTTGGCTAGACCACTCTTCCCAGGAAAGGATGAAAATGATCTTGGATACGTGGCGACCCCTGATCAGGCACCCAGTAAATCTCGTATGAATTTATCTGGATATTATTTAAAAATTATACTTCTCGTAATTATAATTCTTCTTCTATTTGTTTTAAGACGGTAAATAATACCTCTAGTTTTGTTTGATTCGTGCAACGCGAAATCATGTATGGTAACGTACTCTCGCATATAGCTCGAACAAAATTTCTTTGCCAGCGTTTACTCTTATTTATGTATGGTGGATAAAAGGTATTATCTAAGACCTTAATACTATTCATTATACGTATAATTGAGTTAATGTCGTGGTTTTCGCACAGGACATTTTCCAATTCTATCAAATTCATCGCTCTCACGACTTCGATAGTTTTGTCTACGCGTTCGAGTAAGAAATCCTCATATCTTTTAGAAACACTTTTGGATACATAGTATTCCCACTTTCCGATAGGTTTCGCATCAAAAAGTGCACAACAGTCCATGTATCCTTCGCCGTCCACGTATCTCATGTACTTAAGTTCTATCTTAGATTCCCCAGTTTCTTCATCTTTAAATACGTGGGCTTCCTTAATGAAGGAAGGCATGTTTCTTTTCTGGTGTATATTCGAGTTTTTTCTCTAAATTCTTTAAATCTTCTTCTTTTTTTAATTTAATACCAACACATTCGTGTTTTTCTAGGTGATAACATTTTGTACAAAATTCCCCTCCACAATATTTACAGTTAATTGGTACGCTCGATTTTTTCTTACACCATTGACACCTCATCTTATTATTTCTGAATTTATTTTTTTAAACCTAAGTCAGCAAAGATTTTACGAAATTATAAGCATGATGTATTCATCAATTATCAACAATACATTTTCGTATCTTCTTACGTTAGACGACTTTCGAAAGAAGTTTAACGACGATTTCAAACCATCATGGATCAAACTCACGACTATCACGATGGTTTCTTCGTTTTCTAAGCCTTTAAATATCGATAAGATCCGAGAGGTGTTTGGAAAGTCTCCGGTCAGATTACACAAAAATACCACTGAGAGTAAACCTATCGTTTGGTCTTTAAAACCAACAACGTTTTACAATCAGATTACTCTCACGTACGAAGATTGTTACAGTATAAAGTCTGTGAAAATCTTTCCAAATGGGAGTATTCAGGTCGCGGGATGTAACGATCTGATTAACTGCAAGCATATCATCGAAAGCCTTGTGTACATATTGAAAACTTTCGATAAGGATATCATTCCTCCGGTTGACTCTTTCCGTGTGGTCATGATCAATTCCAACTTCAGTATCAACTATAACATAAATCTCATGAAAACTGCCGATCATTTTGAACGGTATTCTGACGTGTTCCGTGTTTCTTTTGAACCAGACAGGTATTCGGCGGTTAAGGTTAAGTTTAAACCAGCGGAGGACATGAAGGAGATCACCGCCAGTATCTTTTCTACCGGGAAGATCATTATTACTGGCGCGGAGACATTGAAAGAAATTGCATTTGGGTATAATATTATAAATCAGCACATATCCGAATGCAAGAGTATTTTGTGTGCCAAGACACCCTCAGAAGATACATTTAATATTTTTTCAGGGTATGACATCGAGAAATCTATCGCAAAGATTCGAGAGTTAAAATTCAACTCGTGGTTAAATACCACTACCAATAGACAAATTAATTTCTAATTGTAATATAAATGTCACAACGTTTAGGAATGGCTGACGGCCGCTGTTTCACAGTCACAAACTCGTCCAAGCTCTATGATTCGTTCATCATGCAGAAGAATGGAATCAAACCCGAAGATAACTACTCGTACCGCCAGCTTCTTCAATCCAAGGGTCCTGACCTTAACAAGGAGGTACAGAACCAGCCCGCCCCTTGCAGTTTATGCGATTCTACAATAAATTTATCAAAAATTTATTGAGTAAAATTTTTAAAATAAAAGTCTGATGTATTTTTACGAATGACAACATGTGCTATTTGTCTTAATCCAGTGAGAGAAACCAGAGCCCATCAACCTCTCAGGTGTGGTCATCTTTTTCACTCTCACTGCATAGAGAACTGGAAAAATAGGGGAAATCAAACATGTCCCGTGTGTCGAAAAATTTTTGATGGTGAAAATTTCAAAGTACAGGTAACTGTACATAATATGTTACACGAAACTTCGAACACGGTGGAGGTAAGTGATCAATTTTTATTTGACGTATTAGACGTATTCTTCGACGTAGATAATCTCATAGATATGGAAAGTTTACTTCGTGATTTTGGAGTGAGTATGTCCGACCTTGATCCCACGGTTCTTAACACAGAATGATCCGCAATACTTGTTATAGTTTATCGATTCATATTTGCGACTCGTTCGTCTAGGATCTCTAATAAGTTTTCCGGTAGCACCTGTTATCAGGGGACCAGTAGCCCATCCTCGTTTATGACTGAAAAAATCGGCTTTAAATGTGATAACCTTCCCAGGTTTCATCGTAGTTGTAGCTCGTTTGATACGGGATACTGGTACTTTAAAAAACCTCGCTATACTTTCGTGAGTATCCCCTGCCTTGATTCTATACTCAGTCTTACTGTGTTGTTTGTAAAAATGGAAGTCGCCGTGACACAGCGTATTTCTCTTTTTGCACTTAGCTACGAATAACATGATTTTGTAATACGAAGGTTTACATTTTTCCATCGCCTTCGATTTATACACCTTTTTAGGATTATCAGAAAGAACCTTTTTTGGTAATTTTCCGCACCCATGATATAAATTTTTACTGTTCATACTCGCGCGTTCACCAGGCTGACTTTTCCAATTTCTGTATTTTTGAAAATCATGAACTGCATACGCGTAGCAGTTATTATTATTTTTACCCACAGGACCTCCCCATCTTCTGGTTGTAAAAATATGTTCGGAACCACTGGTGGGTGGATTCTTCACCATTAATATAAGCTAGGAAAAAAAAATATATACAATTAATAAATGATCAAGGAACTTATCAACTCCCGCAAGCCTCTCGATGCTGTCACCGAAATTCTTCTTTTTGTACTCGTAATTCTCATCTCCACGTTTATTCTCAGGTACACTTGGAACAATTCTCTGGTAAAACACATCACCGTTCTTAAGAAGATTAACACGTTCCTCGACGCCTTACTTCTTTCTATTTCTCTTTCGGTAATCCGCGGTATCTAAACCTCACGGAAACCGACAACCTTTTCGCCGGTTGAACTGACCATGGTGGGATAGCCATCTATTCCATCGCAGCCACCTTTGCTGCAATCAACAAAGGTGTAGGGTTTGTTCTTCTTTTTCATGTAATCAATCTGCTTACGAGTCCATCCACAGCCCATGGTGCCGTAAACAGTCCACTTGTCACCAGAAGCCTTGGCAGCGGGGGAATCACCCTGAGATCTCGTGAGAGTCCAAAGAATAATAACGTTGAGAATTATCAATAAAGCAAAGGCTAATTTATCGTTCATTTATGATATGTGTAGATATTTTTTTGTGTTCATATTATAAATGGACGTAAGGTACGAAGCTTTGATTAGAGGATTCGCTATATTTTTTGCTAACATGTTCACCGTGAGGTGGGCCATAAAGAGTGACTTAAAGCATGATGAGATATATGTTATATTTATCATACTAGCTGCTATTGCTGTATCACATTATGTATATAAAAAGTAAACGCCATATAAAGATATGGGCGACACGCGTCACGCGGTCGTCGAATCTCCGGATGGAACGGTGGCGATAGCTTTCAATGAAGAGGTTCCTCCACCCCCCCCCCCACCTCTCGAAATTATACGATTACGGCCACAACCACCACGGTTTAGATTTTCAATAGAATATCATCCCGTCGTACGTGGTTTAGCGTATATATTTGTAATTTCGGCCGGTATAAATTTGGCTCTTTTTAGGAGACTAATAGATATTATCAATTTTGTATTGATAGTATCTACGACGGGTGCTCTACACAGTGAACATTCGGGGTCAATAGCTGTTGTAATTCTACACGGTACGTGTGCGGGGCTTATGGTAGTACCACTTTGCGTTCTTCGAATGTGGGGACAAGCTATTTTTCAATTTTCAATATCTATGTTATGTCTCACCGCATTTAATACAGCTAATCAATTAGCCGAGCAAATCCCCAGCTAAGAGATACTTGAGATTCCATAGAATTAAACGGTGTTTTTCACTTTTTATGAGTTTGAGATCGATCGCGTATTTCATGATGAGTTCGTTATCATCGTTCTCACCACGATCTCCACACGTTCTTATATAATCCGCTACGACATAAATAATAGCGTCTAGAAGTTCTTCTTTTGCCATTTCCATCCACGAGTTCTTTGGTGTTCCCCACGTTGTTGTGTCGTCGTCGACTCGGACACCGTGACCGTATCTCGCTAGACCCAAATCAAGGCGAGTGTTAAGTTCTTTTTTAATGTCCATATACGAATGTATATATTTATTCCTTTAAAATGTTATCTTCTTTGCGTACGTGAGACCGGGCGTCTCGCTGTAGGTGGTTTTTTACTACCAGTTTTTTGTTGTTGCGCTCTAGCTAAAATTTGTGCCGCGTTACTTGTTGACATGCTCCGATTATTAGATGGGTTGGATGAGGCTATTGGGGTGGGTTTAACACTTTTCTTTGATGAATTTAGTATTTTGGATGTGTTAGTTACACCCGAAATATACGGGTGCCCAAAGAGTTTTTCGTACGATAAATTTACATCGTGTACTCTAGAGCCTGCGGGGACCGACTTTAATCTATGAAGATGTATCATAGAACCCGGTCCTCCACCCATTCCCAAATATTGAGGACCGAGAACGTCTTCGGCAAACTTTTTAAATCCCGGTGTAGTGAGTGATGACGCACTATATAAAGCGTTTAAGAAAAAATGGGCGTCATACATGTAATGATTTCCTCTATATATACCGTACATAGATCTAAATGTATCATTTGGAGCTTTATTAAGTTCTGGATTGCGTATTCCGTTTACCGTTGATAATCCGTAATCGATTATTCTTATTTCACCCTTTTTGGTGATGTAAACATTACCTAAATGAAGATCATTATGTCTAAACGATTTAGATTTAGAATGTACGGCGCGTAATATTGTTAAAACTCGAATTACTATTTGTCTAAGTTTAGGACCATACCCAACATCAAATCTGCGTTTTGGTAAATATTTATCCAATGATTGCCCTTGGAGTAACTCGAAATATAAATGATCGATAACCTTCGCCGAATCCGGGGTTGCA
>MDTE01182618.1_pt1 | contig 18336 bp, 17 predicted proteins | sample 811231 | NCBI WGS metagenome assembly MDTE01 (sample SAMN05326651, study PRJNA326480) | marine metagenome | isolation source: seawater | place: Indian Ocean: Red Sea | collected 2010 | reverse complement strand
GATTACCAATTACAGGTAAAGTACCCGTATTTAGTACAGTAACATCAAAGGATACTTGCTCGCCAGATAATACCGAGTCGCTGGATGCTGAAGCATGCGGGGATACCACTACATTTGGTTCTGGATGAATTACTATTTGAGTATCTAAATCGTCATTAAATTGGATCGACTGAGGCACCTGCCTACTAGGATCTATCCGTACTCTAAGTACGTGGGTACCCGGTTCGTTGGATTGTAACTCTGTTACAGTCAATGTTTCTTGCCATGATTGTAATGGTGATGCTTCAGAAAAGGTCAATTGAAAATTTCTAATACTTACTTCAGTTTCACCAGAAACGCGGAAAATTCCAATTGAAATGGTACTATCTCCGGTACCACCCATCCTCAATATTTCACCACTAAGTGTCCAAGGCCCACTAAGTGAATCGGGACTATTTGTCACGGTGATTTCTGGATTAGGTTGCTCATAATGGAGATAATCGGGATTTGATAATACATTGAATGAAAGAGCGGATGCGACATTGTTTCCAATGTCGCTTTCAGTAATATTATCGGCTGCTGAGTTGGCAATAGCAGAAATCTGATGGGTGCCTGCTGCTGGGGCATTGAATGACGTTTGAATTACTGTTGATGTGCCTGCAGGCAATGGCTGAACAGACTGCTCTGAAAGAGATGCTCCATCAAGTTGAATTAGCAAATGTGAAGCAGGAGCGTCAAGATTTCCGATATTACTAACATTTACCGATATTTCTACCACATCTCCTTGATGAATGTCGTTACTTGGATTTAATTGAATGTCGGTTGCAACTAAATCTACTAATCCTGAAACGCTGAATGACTTTGAAACTGAAGCTGTTGAACCTGAATGAGTTACAACTAGTACTACCGCGTGCGGGCCAAATGAAACTGCTGGCCATGTTCCACTAATCTGAATAAAACCTGAACCTGAAATATCTACATTCTCCTGATGAAATGCAGAATTTTGAATATTTTCAGGATACATTGATACATCAACTCCAGAAATCTGAGTTGAGTTTGAATTCGTTAATGTTGCAGTGAAAATTATGTCTTCCCCCTCTACAGGATTTGAGGGTGAAAGTGTGATGCTGTCAACGCTAAAAGTGACATCACCGGCGCTCTCAGCGACTGCTGCTGGAGATAGTGAAACTACCAGCAGCAATAGCGAGATGGATAGGGCTCGACCCCTGCTCATGAATCAACGAGGTAACGGGCTACACTTCAACTCTATTGCATGAAAGTTGCAGAAAACCGAAACGCATCACAAAGTGATGCGCAAGAAGAAAGGAGTGGAAGGGTTGAATACAAAGGCTAGTTGTCCTCAAGTTGGTGCCCATGCGACGCCAAGCAGTGTCTGTTGCCCTGATGTCACTTTTTATCCTCGCACTGTTTCCTATGACTGGAGTTTCTGCAGGAGTTGCTAAGAGCAATCCACCAACATTTGGAAGTGGGCCCACAGAGGGTGGTGTTCTATCTGGAACAGTCACAATTGTAGTTTCGACTACAACTGGTCTCGATTCAGCACAACTTGACTACAATGATGGTAATAGCTGGATCAGTCTTGCCAATATCACATCCACTTCATCATGGATTTACAACTGGGATTCGTCCTCTGTAAATGATGGGGCATACCAATTACGTCTTGAAGGTTGGAGTGGAGGAGCATCCACAGGTACAACAAATAGTGCTAATTTCACAATAGACAATACAGCTCCCAACAATCTTGCTTTTGTTATTGAAAATCCCGATTATGGGACTGGGACATCGCTTGCTAACCGCGCATGGTTCTCAATTCCTAGTGATGGAACCCTATCATTCACATGGAATGCCAGTGATGCAAATCTAGATTATGCGACCTTAACAAATTTACCTGGACCTGGCGCCCCTTCTAATGATGGGCCAGGATTTCTAGCATACAGATGGGACTGGACCACTGGAGGGTTCCCCTCCCAAGGAACATGGAATCCACAACTAACAGTCTATGATGAAGGAGGCTCTTCAACTAGTGAAACTCGCTATATTGGTATTGACACTATTGGACCAACTGTAGGCACCCCATCACTTTCCATAAGTTCTGATTGGAACAAGGCATATACTCTAATTTTTTCAAATTTGTTCAATGGTGCTACCGATAATGGTGGAAGTGGAATTAATGGATATGAAGTCAGAGATTCTACCGATTCATCTTGGAATTCAATTGGTTTTGGAGGCTCTGGGAGTCTTTCCTTGCAAGAAGGGGTGCGTCAAATTCAGTTTAGGGCCGTAGATAATGTAGGCAATAGGGGTAATCCGATTAATTACACCCTGAGAATTGATCATCACGCTCCAGTTGCTGGTGGTTGGATAGTCCCAGAACTTACAACTGCCCTAACAGGTGGCCTAGATATTCAAGTTCAAGCAAGTGACGGATTATCTGGTATCAACGCCACCCAATCAAAAATTCAATATGGATTTGATTCTGATGGAATTGGAGATACCCCCGATATTACGAGTTCATGGGTTGATGTGGGCGCGGGCCTCTCAACCACTTTGTCACCAACAATCGACTGGACAACTAAACAGGGCCAATTCCTTTCACTAAGGGCGTTATTAGTTGATGAAGCAGGGAATAGTGATTATTCAGCCACTCAGCATTTCGTAGTTTTCCCAAGTTTTGATTTTTCATGGGCTTCTGCGTCAGTTGATAGATTGGTAGTGCGTGCTGGATCAGAGGGGGAGGTTACAATCAATTCAATCCTAGTTAGTAACGAAGCTTACCCTGGAACAGTAATGGTACGACTTCAAACTGCACCGGCGGACAGGAATAGTGATGTTACTTGGACCACATTAGAATCTAGAACTTTACCACCTATTGCACTGGCAGACTTACAAGAAGAACTGATTTGGTCCGTTGCAGTTCTAAATGTTGGAGAATATGACATTCGATTGACAGTTGATCCAAGTGATTCGGTCTCTGAGCGGGATGAAGCAAACAACGATGCATACATGGTTGTTCAAGGAGCCAGTCAAAAGTCGGTAGGGGCTGTAACTTCATTTTCCCCGTCTTTACTTGCGGTTGCATTATCTGGAATTTGGATAGGATATTGGCTAACAAGAAATAAGGATGAACTTCATTCTTCGGCCCAAGAAACAGATTCATCATCTGCCAGTTCCATCATCTCAGCTACAGCCTCCTCATCATCTGGATCAACCTGCGAAGATTTGTGACGGCGACTTCTCTGACGAGCTTCCGCTAAACCAGGAACTAGTTGCTCAAATCCACTTTCAGAGGTGCTGCCTTTCTCTTCTATGTAGTCCAACCTTCTAGCTGCCATCTTTTTGTCACGCCTTTCCCTCTCAAGCGCTTTAATTACGGTACCATGTTCTGAACCTCTTAGAATTCTCTCTACGGCATTACTTGCTAATGGTAGGCCATCTTCATCGCCAATCAAAACTACTGTGCTGCCATAAACTGCCATTTCACAGCCCGTGTTTTGTTCAATAAAACGGCGAATCTTTCCTTCACTACCAATTAGCCTACCCCTCATTCTTTTCTGCTGTAAATGTTGTTTGCCCACCCATTCACGCATATCATAGAGTTGGAAATAACACTCATCTTCCATTAACTTAATCGCTTTCTTTGGTGACATCCCTCTACCAATTGCCTTGATAAGTTCAGGGAATTTCATCATCTTAACTGGATCAGTATTCTCTGGATCCCAAGTAATGGAAACATCTCCACTGGTTGAATCGATTAACAGACTGACATTTGCTGCCTTCTCTAACCCTTTCCGCGTTGCTCCACCCTTGCCAATCAACACCGCTATGCGGTCTTTAGGCACGCGTACTGAGGTCTCCATTGGCCGACCCGACTTGCCCCCCCTCTTTGAAGCCAACCCTTGAAGAGAGTTGGGGGATTTACTCTTCAATTACATAAAGTGTTGATTCTGCTAAGTCTGCATCAACTCCGTTACGATTGGCCCATTGAACAAGTCTAGTAATATCCCTTACAAGAAATTCTTTCGATTTTGGATGATTTTCAACCACCGCTTGGCCCGCATCAATAATCCAAGTTTTGCCTTGGTGAAGCATGATATTATATTCTGAAAAATCAGCATGAGCTAAGCCAGCATCTTGCCAAATAATTCTTAACTGTTCAAGCAACGATTTGAACACTTCTTCTGGATCTTCTACATCTACATCCCTTAATCTGGGAGATGGCCCATTTTCATCACCCAAATATTCCATCACTAGCACGTTCTTGTATGTCACTAGAGACTCTGGAGTACGCACACCATGCTTCCTCATTCTAGTCAAGTTTCTGTGTTCTTTCTGAACCCAGACATTAACCAATTCTCTATGCCTACGTCTCAAACCACCAAATCTAGGATCACCTTCAATATACTGCATTAAGCCCTTAAAAACAGCATTGCTTGTATGAAATATTTTCACTGCAATAGGTCCTGATTGTGATGTCGCATAGAACACATGGGCCTCTTTTCCTCTAGCAATTGGCCACTCTATTGTGTCTATGTGATCCTGCTGCATCAATTTGTATATCGCCATCAATGTTGACTGGTCAAACACTTGATCAAACACACGACGGTCTACCCAGTCATACTTACCTACACCGAGGGCTCCTGTCAATTTATGTTCGATTTGCCCGAACATTTGTGCATATTTTTTCTCTTTCATCCAATGAAATTTTGATCCTGCTTGATCCAGTTTCTCGAGTTGTTTGTCTATTGATTTTTCATGCTTCTCAATTTCTGAACGGTCATCATCTGCTTCGAATTCTGACCAATCTTGATCAGGAAAAGAGTCGAGATTGATTTTTGCTTGCTCTTCAGCCAAATCCGCCCAGTCACGCTTCTCTGCTCGGCGCTTTGCGCCCTTCCTGCGCGCTATGGTAATTCCTCCTTTCACGCCTCGTCAGTGGAGTCCTCTAAATCCTCTTCATCGGAAGTAGTTACGGTTTCTTCCTCATTAACATCCCAAATGCCAGCTTCATCTCCAGACAACTCTTCACCGCCACCCATTCCAAAAACATCGACTATTTCCGGAAGAACACCTTTACGAGAAAGGTAGAGGGATTGGGTTTTGGTATAGCGCATTTTTACATCTGCCTTTGATGGTTGAAAATCCCAGGGTTGAATGATAATCAAATCGCCCTCTCTAACCCATTGCCTTCTGCGCATTTTACCTGGAATTCTAGTGATTCTCTCTTCACCATCTGCACAAATTGCTCGAATTCTACGCCCACCAAGGATTTGTTCGGCGATTGCAAACATCTCGTTAACTCTCTCATTAGGAACTTTAACTCTAATCTTCTCATCACCAGATTCCATCTGGGCCAGTAATTCCTGGTCTACAGTCTCCTCTTTACGACGTCCCACGATTTCAGCCGACTCGCACACCCCTCATAAACGGTTGGAGGGGAAAAAAGACGATAATCGCTTGCGGTATTCGAATCGATGCTGCCGAATACAATATCTAACGCTAAAGTGATATGTAGGGAGCATGTCCAAAAATTATGGCATTTTGCAATTCACCTACTTGTGAAAACAATGTTACCAAATCCAACCAATATCATTGTAGCCAATGTCATAGCAAAATTGGAAATAAACTGCTAAACACCTGCAACAAAATTTTCCGTTTGGCTGAAGATGTGAATAATGAGCTATATCATGAATATAGTGGAAGTGTTGAAAGGCATTATCAAGATGCTTTTTCCTCAGAGCTCAGGAAATTAAAATTTCACTATCAAGCCGAAACTTCTATTGCTTTACATTACAAGGATTTCCCACTAAATGACGTGCGGGCAGATTACTTTATTTTACCAGGGGGCCCAAATAAGTTTGATGAGAATATCGTTCTTGAAGTAAAACATGCATCAAAAACAGACCACCAATTACAATTATTCAACTATCTACATTCTGGACCTACGAATACAAATCTATTCACTAATAAATTGAAATATGGACTGCTTCTAATTTGGCCTCAACAAAGTAAACCAACGTACAGTGAAGATGGTCGATTTGCAGAATTATCTCCTATCCGTGGGCCTATAATGGAATTATGGAAAACATCTAATCCAAGAAAGAGAACGAAATTCGAGTTACTCTCAAGATGGGGCGAATGAAATTTCGTTTATCCAAAAAATGTTTCAGCGGCGTTACTAACGAGCGTCAGTAAGTGATCAGCAAGTGGTCCAATTCCAAAGGCTAGAGTTCCCACCATACAGAGCATGAGTGTGATTCGCAAAAATGGTGCATAGACCAATCTCTTCCTAGTGGGTGGGTCCTCAAAGAACATAACCCAACCAACACGTAAGTAATAGAATAGAGATAAAGCACTGTTCAAGAAGACAAATAGGGCTAGTAAGAAAACCCAATGAAGAGAGCGGATTGCTGCAATTACTCCGTCATCAAAAGTCATCGAATTATGAACTGTTGCATCAACAATACCGCTGACAAGTAACAACTTTGAGAGGAATCCAGAGAGTGGTGGAACTCCTGCTAATGACAACATGAAGATGAATAACGCGGTTGCAATAAGAGGTTCCCTCTTTGCTAATCCATACAAATCCTCCAACTTTGAGCCCCTTCCTTCGCTCTCCAACATGGATAATACCAAGAACGAGCCTAATTTGAACAACACAAGTACAGTGAGATGGAATAACATCGCTGCTACTATTAGTTCTGCCACTACATGATCTCCTTCTCGTGAAGTATTGAGTCCCAATGCTGCAACTGCTGCTAGTAGATAACCCGCATGAGCAACTGATGAATACGCTAACATTCTCTTTGGGCTCTCACTCGAGAGGGCACCAAAGTTACCCCAAGTCATGGTCACGGCAGCTAACAAACCAACTACTGGGACCCAAAATGCTTCGCCACTTTCAGGCATTGTAATTGATACTAGAACTCGAAGAAGGACAACGAAGCCCATGGCCTTTGAAGCAGTTGCTAGAACTCCTGCCACCGGGCTAGATGCGCCAGAATATGCGTCAGGTGCTGCTAAATGAAACGGTGCGGCGCTCACTTTGAATCCAATTGTGACAACGATGAATGCGAGACCTGCTAGCGCTAAGGGATCAATCGAATCCATAGCTTGCCAACTTGAAGCTAGTTCGGAAATCTGTAAATTTCCATTCCATAGGTAAAGTAAGGAGATTCCATAGAGTCCAACGGCTGATGCTACAGAACCAACAATGAAGTATTTCATTCCAGCCTCTGGAGCTTCATCATTTTCCTTCATGAAGGCAACTAAAACATATGATGACAAAGATGCTAGCTCTAGTCCAATAAACAGGACAAAGAGATCGTTTGCTAACACGACAACCGACATACCAAGAGCCACCATTAACAACAGGATGTGGAAATCAACTTGGCGGCGATTATCGAGTAACTTTGCAATTCTCTCATCTTCTCTCCTTCCTGCAAGCACCTGAGCATGAATCATGAATCGTGGTGTTGCAGGCATGCGGCTCCACATAGCAACGCCGCATAGCATCAAGGCACCATAGAAAACAATCTCAAGCAAACGGCTGAAACCATCAATTTTTAGCAAACTTGGCTCAATCATACCCGCACAAGAATTGAATGCCTCTCCAGTAGTTGCTATACACCAAACATTCGAATCTGATAGCGGCTCTTCCATTTGGCTCCACAAAGCCAGAGCCGTTGAGAAAAGTAAAGTGAAAACACTGATTACTCCTGGAATTCGAGGGCTTGAAGTAAATGCAAATCGTTCGCCACCAAATAAGTAGGGAATTCGTATATTCGTATTTGGAATTGGTAATCTAAATGTCCCCTTCCCAAGATTTGGAATTAATATCAGCAACGCAATTCCAACAATTAGAGTGAACTCTGGTAACAGGGCCGTGGCCGTCTGTGGATCTGAAATCAATGTCAGAGTACTCATGGCATCACCTCGTTCAAAACATCGAGAAGAACTTCAGTAACGAATTCATTAGAATAAGAAGACATCATGTCGAAGAAAATGAATGGTAACACTCCAAGAACTATTGCAAATACCGCTAGAATAAACATGCCCGCATTCTCATGCCATGAAACATCCACTGGTTCGTCACCATGTAGTGAATCCGGAAGTTGTCCCTCGTCCCCACCTTCAAAAATTGTTCTCTGCATACTCCATAGATAGTAAGCGGCAGTAATTATTAGGGTGAGGGCTGGAAGAATTACCCACCAACCAAAAGCCATCCAGAAAGCAATCATAATTGCAACTTCTGCAACGAAACCGGCCATTAAAGGCAGTCCTAGACTGCCCATCCATGCCGCCATCATATGCCCACCTAGCCAGGGTGAAAACTTCGCAATACCCCTCATTGAACCTATCTCTAGAGTATGGTAATGATGTTTGAATGCACCACAAACTGCAAAGAGATAGGGGGATATTATTCCGTGTGCTAGCATCATAAAAATTGCACCGGCAATTCCAAGGGGTTGCATTGTGGCAATTCCAATAAATATCAAACCCATATGCGAAACAGATGAATAAGCAACCATTCGTTTTAGATTCGTTTGACCCAAACAGACCATTGCCCCATAGACTAAACTAATCATACCTAGAACAATCAAAAGCAATTGATAATGCACCATTGCGCCAGGTAATAATTCAACTGCAATTCGTAAGAATCCATACGCACCCATCTTCAACATCACTCCTGCCAGTAACATCGAACCAGCAGTCGGTGCCTGTACGTGAGCATCGGGTAGCCAAGTATGAACTGGCACAGATGGCATCTTAGCTGCAAAACCAACTAGCAGAAGCAAGAAAACTGCCTTCTGCATTCCAAAACCGCCAAGGAAGGCAGAACCTAGAGTGTTTGATGAGGAGGCCATCAATGTGATATCGAAGGCTCTTCCAGTGAGATTACCATCCCAGACTGGAACCCGAGTGAAATAGTACATTACAAGAATTCCAAGTAGCATCAACACACTAGCAGTGAATGTATAGATGAAGAATTTCTGTGCTGCATACTTACGGTTTTCACCACCCCATAGAAGAATTAAGAAGAACATTGGAATCAATGTCAATTCCCAGAAAGTGTAGAAGACAAACAAATCTAGTGAAACAAATACCCCAATCAATGCACCTTCCATCATTAGAATAAGGCTGTGGAATTGTGCCCCCTTCTTTGCATTCCATTCTACAAGCATCGAAATAGGAATTAGTAGAGTTGTAAGCCAGACCATTGGGAATGATAGACCATCCACACCAACGTGCCAAGAAACTCCAAATCCATCAACTAACGAACAACCTCCTGCTTCGATTGCTATTTCGGCGTTAGCGCAGTTATCGTATACATATTCATTCAAGGCTAGAGATGTCCAAGAAATCCCGCTATAAGATTCTAAGAACATTAGTGTAGACAGAGAAAGCAGAAGTAGTGAAAAGGCGAAAATCAGTAATCGTATATATTGGCTGATTTCTTTGCGCTTGGATGGTGGAGCTGCCCAGGCAACCAGCATGAATGCAAAACCAGCAAGAATTGGACCTAGGGTCAAGATTGTCAATGGATTACCAAACATTGTCAAATCCAATCAAATCACCCCCCATAGCAGAATTAGAATACTAAAGGTACCAATAACAGCCATCATGATGTAATCAGATGGTCTGCCTGTGGTCAGTTTACGGACATCACCACTTATCTTCTGACTACCCCATTCAATTCCTTTGATCGCTCCGTCTATCACATTCTTATCAAACCAAGAAAGCGCGTAGGCAAGAGGAATTACGGTTTTTCCTATTGCCCAATCGTATAATTCATCGAAGTAAAGTCTGCGGTGAAGAGCATCTGCTAAACCAGAGTTTGCTAAATCATCAACTTGGGTGCGGCCGAACTTTGATGAAAGTGGTAGAATCCATGATATTAGGCGGGGGGCGGATTCGCCGCTCTTCAAACGCCCGCCATGAATACGCATTGCCATTGCAGGACCTACTACTAATGAAATCGAAATTGCAACCCAAGTAATCAGGAATAGGAACATATCAGTCGGTAGGAATGCGTGTACAATTGTATCTAGAATAGCAAATACCAAGCCGTGTTCATGAATTGCTGTTCCAAATGCTTCCGCTTCTCCAAGCCAATGTGTTGCACCAAGAACGGCAAGAGCGAATCCTCCAAGTAAGGAGATTACACTGAGTGTGATTAAAGGAGTTGGAATCCAAGGTGTGTGTTCATGTACCTTATCTGCGTAAACTGTTTTGGGTTTTCCAGCAAATGTCATCATCCACATTCTCGTCATATAGAATCCAGTCATTCCTGCGGTTAATAGAATCAAGAATGCAGGAACTAACAACCAAGTTCCACCATGAAGAGCTGCGGCGTTCCAAGTCTCAGCAACTATTCCTTCCTTTGACCAAAAGCCACCAATCAGAGGTATTCCGATAATAGATGCCGACCCTATTGCCATTGCAGTAGAGGTTATGGGAAGTTTTCCGGCAAGGCCGCCCATGTTACGCATGTCTTGAGGGTCCATTTCGTCATGGGATCCGTGGTGCGCATGGTGCATTTCATGAATAACAGAACCCGATGCCATGAACAGCATTCCTTTAGCCATGGCATGGTTAAAGAGATGGAACATTGATGCTCCAAAAGCGATGACTGCTGCGTGATGTTCCCCATGATTGTAGAACCAAAGAGCGACTCCGAGGCCTGTGAAAATGTAAGCCAGTTGACTCATCGTTGAGTAAGCAAGTACCTTCTTGATATCGTTTTGAACAAATGCAATGAGGGCAGCCATGAAAGCAGTAATTCCGCCAATCCATGCAATCAAAATTGCAACATCGCCAAGTCCTTCTACTCCATGGCCGTGACCTGTGACATCAAAAAATGGAACAAACCTAGCAACTAAGTAAAGTCCAGCGTTGACCATCGTTGCTGCGTGAATCAAGGCTGACACAGGTGTTGGCCCTTCCATTGCATCCGGTAGCCAAACATGGAGCGGGAATTGAGCGCTCTTGCCAACTGCGCCTATGAATAGCATAATCAATGCCCAGCGTAACATATTAACATCTACAGTTCCATGCAATGATGGATCTCCAAAAATAACCGCAAATTCAAGAGAACCATAAATATCGTATAACATTAACAGACCTATGAGAAGGAATACATCTCCTACCCTAGTGGTCAAGAATGCTTTCTTAGCAGCATAAGCTGCACTCGGGCGCTCGTAATAGAAGCCAATGAGTAAGTAAGAGCAAAGTCCCATAATCTCCCAGAAAATAAACAGCCAAAGGAAAGAGTCAGCGAGGACCATACCAAGCATCCCTGCTGTGAATAGTACGAATTCCGCGTAAAAGCGATGGTTACGATCCTTGTTGACTGGATCCGTATTCATGTATCCCAATGAAAACCAACAGATGAGGAAGCAAAGGAAAGATGCTACGAATAGCAACATCATTGAGACATTATCAATCCATAGTCCAACTCCAAGTGAGTCGCTTTTCAAATGAATCCAATTTCCTGCTGCGTCTTGTGTTATTGTTTCAAAATTAATCCAATTGAAAACCGATGCTCTGAGTGGATCTTCAAAACTTGATCCTTTCGTAAAGAATTCAATCGCTAGCCAAATTGTTAGTGATAGAGAAATTGCTAATGTACAAAGAGCAATCATACCACCTTCCTTGAAGCGTTCTCGCCATGCCTCATCGCCGTGATTCATCTGTCCAAGAATGGCGATTACTGGGAAAATTACCATTGGTATTAGGGGAATTAAGAATGCAGATTCAAGAGCCGTGAATGGGGTTCCTGTTGCCATTTCTCCACCAAACATCCTCAGTAGAGGGAAGAGCAAACATAAACCAATAATTGGGAGGAAACGCATTTCAGAGGTTTTTGTGTCCGACATTTTTTCACCTCAGTTCCTTAACAGCATTACTTCATCTAACACAATGCTCTCTCTACTCGAAAATAGTGCAAGGAAAATTGCTAATCCAACTGCTACTTCAGCAGCGGCTATAGCAATAGCAATCGCTGTAAATACCCAACCAGTGACGTCACCGTAATGAAGTGCTCCTGCAACGAAATTCAGATTGACCGCGTTTAGCATTATCTCAACACACATCAGAACAATGATTCCGTTCTTGTTAGTGAAAACACCTAACAAACCAATGCAGAAAAGAATTGCACCAAGGCTTGCAAGATACATTGCCGGAATCATTGCTCGCCCTCCTCTTGTTCCCATAGAAGGTTCTCGATTCTTTCATCACGCACAAGGTAGGATGCACCAATCATAGCCATTGATAGCAAAATTCCAAGAAAAATCACAGGTAAAGCCCAATCAGTTAGCATCACACGGGCGAATTCATAGGTAGTCATTACTGAAGTGTCCGAACTTGCAGCCCACATTGGATGGAATGTAATGAGTGGTAGTAGAATAGCAAGAATTCCGGCAACCATGATGCGTACCAAGTGTTCGCTCAAACGCATTATACCTCACCTTCCTGAATTGTGCGCCTAGCTAGCATGATTCCAAATGCAAATACCAACATCACACTTCCAAGATAAACTAGAATTTGAATTGCAGCAAGAAGCTCTGCCCCCGCTAGAATGAAAACTCCTGCAACTGCAACGAAGGCAACAATGAGCCAAAACATGGAATGAGCAATACGCTTTGAATAAATCGTGCCCAACGAACCAAATATCGTCAAGAGTGCAAAAATTGCGAATGCGACGTGTTCAAGAATATCTGCCATCATATTCTCAAGCACCTGCCTTTGCTTTCGCTTTCTCTCGCTTCCTCAGTTCTTTCTCGGCACGCTTGGCGAGTTCGGCATCAACACTCTCTTGATGAACAGATGGAAGAACTCTAGTTCTATCAGCATCATACCAAAGATCTTGGCGGCTGTAGCCAGACATCCCATCATACTCGTTAGTCATGAAGAAAGATTCGAACGGGCACGCATCCATACATAGACCACAGAACATGCAGCGTCCCATGTCAATTCTGCCTGATACAATATCAACTTCAGCAGGAGTTAGTTCAGCTATTGGAACATCCCCCATACCTCCATCTTCCCAACGAACAGTTGCTTGGTCGCCAGAAATATCAATGATTGAACCAAAGTTGTATTCTTGGGGAACTGCATCATGTGCTGTCATCAAATCATGCCCACTATTATCGACATCATTTCGTTGAGCTGCCATCCCTCCAACTTCTAACTCGCTACCGTAACCATGCCATTCATCGCCTTCAGATGCGGTGTCCAGTACATTCACACGTGTTTCAGTCGTCATATGGAGACAACTGTTAGGGCAGGCTCTAATGCAAGCCTTGCAAGCAGTACAGGTTTCCCAAATAACTCCAATTCTACCATTATAGTTACTCGGAACGAAAAGCCAAGGCTCTAGGTCCTCGAGGCGTTCGTAAGGATACATCACGGTAACAGGGCGTTCAATATAAGGAACCAAAGATGACGTTTCCCTATCAACGGCATAGGTCTGCCCTACACTAGGATGATTATCACCAACCCGCTTAGCAGTACCTTCGTCAATCATTGTGGCCTCCTGTGCGTGATAAGGTCCGGATTTGCCATGAGCTGCCAAAATTGGGTGCCTACCAACATACGGGATTGTTCTCAAAGCTGCTTTCAAGGCCATCCACATTGGCCTCACAATCATATTGCGGAAATTCGGTTGTGCATGTGGGTGATATGGCATATTTTTCCCTCCTATTACTTTTCATGGCTCCCTGGGGAGGCCGGACCAACATCTCCAGTGAATACCGAATATGGCCTTGTTCTACCCTCTAGTTCTGATGTATCCTCGTCAATTCCTAGAATTATGAAGACAACCAAGCCAATTGCTGTGATTAGACCGGGGATAAACAAAGGCCATTCACCGCCACCCCACACACTCAAACGCAACCAAAATGCAATTCCAAGATTTACCAAGGAAAGGGGCAATAGCCATCGCCATCCAAATTCAAGAATTTGATCTGTTCTGATTCGATGAAGAGATGCTCTTATCCACACGAAAACGGCAAACATAATCCAAGATTTGAACAAAAGCCAAGCAATTGGAGGGAACGCTGACAAGAAAACAAGAGGGACTGGAGCTAGAAGTGCAGGATATTCACTACGCATTCCAATTGCTAAGCCAATCAGACCAAGCCCAATAGCGCCTAGAATCATATCCTGATTTTGAATTAAACCGGTGATTGAATCACCGAATGGAGCTTCCCACCCACCAAGGAAAAAGAGAGCGAATAGCAAGCAGGCAGCATAACATCTGAGATATTCACTAGCAAACATCAATCCCCAGCGCATCCCACCATATTCAGTCCACCATCCTTCCACCAATTCTGCTTCGGCCTCTGGCATGTCAAATGGAATCCTCTCTACCTCGGCGATCATGGTGATTAAGAAGAGCAGCGCTCCAAGTGGCATCAAGAATATATTCCATGCGCCGGAGGAAATTTGGAACTCGACTATCTCAATAATGTTCAATGAACCTGAAAGCACTGCTATTGCAAGTACTGTAATCAATAGAGGAATCTCATATGCAGTTAATTGTGCTGCTGAACGAATTCCACCTAGTAAGGTGTATTTGTTGTTAGAAGACCAACCTGCAAAGAATACTCCAAAGGGAGCGATACCAAAAATCGCCATCAAGAAAAGTAGAGATAAATCAGGATTTGCTGAATATATTTCAGAACTTAGTGGAATAAATGCAAAGAGCATTACTGTGGATGTAATAATTATGAATGGGGCAACTTCAAAGATAAATTTGTCAGCCTTGGCTGGAACCATCCATTCCTTAGTCATGAACTTCATTCCATCTGCAACATTCTGAATCATACCTGGCAAAAGGAACCAAATCCCATGATATCCCCTATCATTTACTCTATCGACGGTTTCGTAATCTGATGAACTACCAAAGGTGTTGTTCAGAAATCCATTCAGCCAACGAAGTGGTTTTCCAGTACCGAATGGTAATTCGTCATACCAATCCACATGTTCTCCACCTTCCCCAACCCAAAGACTGCGGAGCGCCATTGTTGCACCACGGCGATCCATAATTCTAGCAAAGAATTTTCTTTCAATCCAAAGTAATGCAAGAATTGTGGTCATAATGATCGCAAATACGTTTACCGCCATGATTGCTTCAGTCATTACATTGGCAAATGTATCCGAATATTCGTAAAAACGGGTATTTCCTATTGTTAAATCTGAAATCATTTCAGAGAAATCTGAGACCCACTTGCGAACAGTTAACCAATCCCCCATTTGATCACCTCACCTATCCGTCTCCCCTATACATGGATCGAATGAACCCATAATTGCAGGGATATCTGCCACTTTGTAGCCAATCATACATTTACTAGCGTATGGAATTGTGATGAACATTGGAGAACGTATTGAGAATCTGTATGGGTGCTTGCCTCTCTTATCCCCTCCGCCCACGATGTAAAACATAGATTCACCACGCGGATCTTCAAAGTGATGAAATCCTGTCTTGCCTTCCTCTGCTCTCTCTTTCGCTTTGGTTAGAATCATTGGATCGCCCTCAGTGTAGTGCGTCTCTGCACCGCCTGGCATCTTGTCAAGGGCGTCAAGACACATCAAAGCACTTTGACGCAATTCTTCAACTCGTACTCTATACCTATCGTATGAATCTGCACCTTTGATTGAAGGGCGTTCAACTGAGACTTCCCAATCAAGTTGGTCATAAACAGAGTAGGGGTGAGCCCACCTAATATCGTAGTTAACGCCTCCTGCACGTACATTTGGCCCAGTAACGCCCCAATTTACCATCTCTTCGGGCTTTGCATAACCAACTCCTTGTGTCCGAACCAAAAATACTGTGCTCTCATCAAGCATTTGTTCAGTTTCCTGAATTCTATCTAAAAACAACTTGAGTTTTGCGCGGGCGCGCATTGCGAAACCGATTGGTAAATCTCTCTTGACTCCACCGATTCTTGGGAAATTATAGTGCATCCTAGAGCCCCCTAGTTCTTGTAAGAGATCTAGCATCATCTCCCTCTCTCTTAAGCACCAAACGAAAGCGGTCAAATTCCCTATATCTGGACAAAAGGCACCAAGCCACATGAGGTGGCTTGCAATTCTTTGCAATTCAACCGCAATCACTCTAATGAATTCAGCTCTTTCAGGTACCTCTACTTCCAACAAATCTTCCGCCGCATAAATGTATGAATGTGACCAAGTGTTTGCACTTGCGTAACAGAGGCGATCGCAATAGGGAGTAATTTTTGTGAAATCCCTAGATTCACAAATCTTCTCTACGCCACGATGGATATATCCCAAATCGGGCACAGTATCTACTACAGTTTCACCATCAACTTTCACTTTGAGTGTCCAAAGACCATGCGTCATAGGGTGTTGTGGGCCCATCGAAATCCACATCTCTGCCAATAAATCACCCCCTACTTTACCTTCCCTTCATCTATTGGTTTCCTGCCGAAACCTTGTGCATCGTCATACATTTCTTCGAAGTCGTGATAGCGAATCTTGTGTTGCTTTTGTAATGGGTGATATCCTACTGGTGTATCATGAGGTTGTAATACTCTACGCATATTTTCATGATCTTCAAAATCAATCCCAACGAGATCCCATGTTTCTTTCTCATTCCAATCAGCACCCATCCAAACTTCTTGCACTGATTGAACTGATGGATTTCTAGAATCTGGAATGGAAATGCTAACTTCAAATTCCATTGGGACATCATCATCTTGCAAAATATTAGGGTCCCTGATTACTTGTTCAGTCCAACCCCCACGTTCTGGTGGATTAATGATATTCATTCTCATTAGATGGGCAACAACCTCCCATTTGCAATCATCAGGACCATCGGGCCAGTGAATTCCAGTGATCATCGAACAATGATCGGCTCCCATCTCGAATCTTAGCCACTTTGCAACTGCCCTCCAATGATTTCGTGGGCACTTAATGAAAACATATGGCCTAGCCATTCCGCTCTTATGATGGCGAACCTCTGCTTCAAGCCCGGTACCCTTCCAACGATTGGATGCTGCTTCAATGACTTGTTGAGCGGATTCCTCGGCGTAATCTTGTCTAGTCTTCATACCCAAACTAAACACCACCTAAATCAATCATCTCCAAGAATAATTGGGGCGTCACCAACAGGTCCTGAAGCCGACTTCACCCCGCTCCTCATAATCTTCTTTCGTAAATGCCCAAAACCGTCAATCAAAGCTTCTGGGCGTGGTGGGCATCCTGGAATATATACATCAACAGGAATTACAGTATCAACTCCTTCAAGAATATTGTAAGATTGGTAATAGGGGCCCCCAGAAATTGCACACTCACCCATGGCTATGCACCATTTTGGTTCAGGCATCTGTTCCCAAAGCCTAACGATTGGATCTGCAAACTTCTTTGAAATAGGGCCATTGACAATAAGAACATCACATTGACGGGGCGATGAACGGAAAAATACTCCAAAGCGCTCTGCATCGAAGCGAGAGCCTCCTGTAGCAGCCATTTCTAGTGCGCAGCACTTGATTCCCAAATGTAGTGGGAATAACGATTTTCTCTGCCCCCAATTGAAAAAGCGGCCACCTAGGACACTGATGAATTTCTTTATTCTGCTTGCTTTCAAAGCCGCATCAGTAGTATCGCCAACAACATCAACTAGAGCTTGGCTGTTGAACATGGAATAATTCTGAGCTTCATCTGCCATATTGTCACCTCAAATGTAGATTCTACCTCTTTTGCGGAATGCATGCCAAACACCTAACCCCATGAGGGCAAGGAATAGAGTAACTGTGACCACGCCACTAAGTGCCAACTCGATTGTATTCGGATCCCCTGGTTGCGAATTAATAGACAGAAGGCCACCAAATGCGATGAACATGAAAGCAATGTCGAATACTAGGAAAATTATAGCGTACCAGTAGTATTGGAAATGAAAATCAATCATTGCATCCCCCACTGGGTCAGAACCACATTCGTAAGTGGAATCTCCCCGAACGTAGAGGGTGTGGTCCGATTCTAAACCATCCAATAAGAGGGAACGGAATTTGTTCGGATTATTTGGGTCAGGGGTTGGTCGCATGAATTTTGAAACTAGAAATGCCCCCAAAGGAAAGCCAATTCCGACTATCGTCATTATTGCTAGTCCGAGGTAGGAACTGGGGACACTCTCTACTACCATATGCTACTCCAACCCCGGAACCACTGGTTCGTAATGCCCTCGACTTCCATATACCCCATAAGCATAACCAAAGTCCCTTGAGCCCCGTAGGGGCTTCAAGGGGTGTAAAATAATTGATGAAATGTGGATAATAACACCAATACCGAAGAATAGTATTAGTTGATGGGAATTTT
>MDTE01161346.1_pt1 | contig 18340 bp, 12 predicted proteins | sample 811231 | NCBI WGS metagenome assembly MDTE01 (sample SAMN05326651, study PRJNA326480) | marine metagenome | isolation source: seawater | place: Indian Ocean: Red Sea | collected 2010 | reverse complement strand
CGGAAACGTCTTACTGCTCGATGAAAATGGCGTTATAATCCAGCCTCTTACTCATGCTAAGTACGCAAGTCGCACTCTCAAAAAGGGCGTGACTTACACGCCTCCTCCCGAGACCCTTGATCCACGTGAAATGGACAGGGGAATGCTCGACGGTCTACTAGATGGCAGCGAGCACGATTTGATTCGCACCCTCGCTGCTAGAGCTAATCTAGGTAGAATCTACGGCAGTACTGCATGCTCGATTGCAGGAATTGAGGAGGATGTGCCTGCCAATTCGCTGGACTCTGCTCAGCGTGACTCATTGGAATCGGCTATCGCCTCTATGTTGCACCAGTTGTCGAGAGGTGACGATGCGAAGATGTGGATGGTTGACTCCGAGGCAATGGATGCATGGAAGGCAGCCGATAACGAAGCCACGCGTGATGCGGCCTCATCGGGAATAACTGAAATCGCACCGATTGACCTCGCTTATACTGACTCTAGTAATATGGTTGAGGTTGCATCGCTGTCTCTAGCTTACGACGCGGTTTTCGGCTCACATGATGCTGCGGCCTTCATCCGCCGCGAAGAGGAGATATTAGTCGAGTCGGGTGAGGATGATGGCGTGATTCAGGCCAAACTGGGAAGGAGAGTTGCTCAACAGAGGGCCGCCATTGACAGGTTCCACGAGCGAGCGGCGATAAACCAAGAGTTGGGCAAGGCAATTCAAGACAACTGGGAGCACGTGGACTCTCTACTCTCTCAATTCAACGAGGCAGTCGAATCTGACGGTTGGGAAGGCGTGATGGACAAGATAAATGATGTAATCTGGATAGATAGTGTCGATCCTGCCAAGCAGACGATTGTGGGGTACCTCCCCGACGAGGACGGTGAACTAGGGGCGAGCATCACTCTGGAGGTTTCCAACACAGTGCACCAAAACGCTCAGCGCTACTTCGAGGAGGCTCGATCACAGAAGAACAAGTCCAAGGGAGCAGAGGCTGCTCTGGCGAGCACTGAGAAAGATCGAGAGAGGGTCGAGAAGCAGGCCGCCAAAGATGCTGCCGCAGGTAGACTTAGGGCCAAGAAGCGAAGTAAGAGATTCTGGTTTGAAAAGCATCGCTGGGCCATGCTATCAGGCGGGCATTTGCTCATTGGTGGCAGGGATGCCAAGGGCAACGATGTGGTGGTTCGAAAGCACCTCACCTCCAACGATCTCTACTTCCACGCCGATCTGCACGGAGCACCATCGTGCTCGCTCAAACTCAAAGACGGGTTTGCTACCAATCAGAACCCTTCCGAGAGTATCCCGGAGGGCGTGGCCTCTCTCCAAATTGTTCAGAATTTGGGCGACGATTTGGAAGATGCTCGTCAACTCCCTGAATCACTCCACTCTGAGGCTGCTCAAGTAGCAGTCTGCTGGTCCAGAGCGTGGGGCAGTGGGGGTGCTGCTGCAGTCGCATTCCATGCTAGGCCAAGCCAAGTCTCGAAGACTACTGAGTCTGGTGAGTCGCTTGCTCGTGGATCCTTCGTAGTCAGGGGACAGCGTAACTGGCATCGAGACCTGCCACTAGAGTTAGCTGTTGGCATGGCAGTAGTGAATGGCGTCCCCATGCCCGTATCTGGGGCACCGTCCACAATCTCAGAACACTGCAAGAGATGGGCCAGAATCATCCCGGGTAGAGAGAAGAAGGAGAGTGTGGCCAACCGTATCGCCAAGGCCACCGGACTTGCACAGGATGACTTGCTCTCCTGCTTGCCACCAGGGAACTGTTCACTCGAAGACCACGGTCTGATTCAATCTTGATTGTGTGTATGCCACTCGGGCGCGGTTATGGCGTAGAGTGCTCCGTCTACATAGTGGTCGTACAACCACTCCCTGTCCTTCGTGATGCCCTCTAGACGCATGCCGAGATTCTCGGCTATAGTGCGGCTTGGGAGGTTCTCAGTTGCCGCCTCAAGTACGAATCGGTGCATTCCAAGGTCATCGAAGCAGTGCTCCATCAATCGAACGCAGCAACGAGTGGCGATTCCTTGGCCCTTATGGTCATTCGACACCCAGTATCCAACTCCGCAGCCCTTGTTTGGCCAATCTATCCAGTTCAGGCTAATTGTCCCGATTAGATTTCCCCCCAATCTAATCCCATAAAGGACTCCGTCACCCCTTCCGTACTCCTCCAGAGTGGATGCGATGAACGAGGTTTCATCCTCAATATTGTTCGTGCCATCCAACCAAGGTAGCCACTCTCTGAGGTATTCTCTGTTGGCATCGACAGTGGCAAACAAATCCTCGGCATCATTCAATCCTATCTGCCGCAATTCCAAACCTTGCTCTACTAGCAATTCCGAGTGTGGAAAAAGAGAATCATCTGAAGACATTGAACTACCACACCTGCCGGACACGGGATTTCGGCTTGATTCGGGCGTATATATGGTTCTGGCTCTGCGACAATGCTTCAAACGAGAGCCATCAGGATGAGTCATGGCGGAGTCGGGGGAAGGCAACTGGACCTACGCTGACTACCTGAATCTCCACCGATTGCTGGACCTTCAGGGAGAAGACAGAGAAATCAACTCCGATGAGATGCACTTTATCATCGTGCACCAAACCTTCGAGTTATGGTTCAAACAGGTGATTCGCGAACTCTCTGATGTTCGTGACATACTCTCTCAGGTACCCGTTCCCGAGGACCAGATTCCCGAGGCAGTAGACCACCTAGATAGGACCACTGAGATATTCCGTCTGATGGCTAACCAATGGACTGTACTGGAGACACTTACTCCGCAGGGCTTCCTAGCATTCAGGGATGGTCTAGGAACCGCATCGGGCTTCGAGTCTTTCCAAATGCGTGAGTTCGAGTTCCTGCTTGGCCTTGAGAACAAGGATCGTGTCGGCGGGGTGGACCCGTTGAATAGTTTCAGAGGCTTGCCTGACAACGAGACCAACAAGGCCGTGCTGGAGCGTCTTGAGTTGGCTGCCGATATGCCATCGCTGTACGACTCTGTCATTAGTTGGATTGAGCGCACACCGATAATGGGCTCTACCTACGGTAGCAAGGATGATGCAAAGATTGTTAATCGGTACGTCTCTGACCACCTAGACGCTCACAAGACATTGTGCCGAGAGGTCGTAGAGAGGTCTTCTGGGTGGGGTGCTGGAGACTCCGGTAAGGCCGCAGAGAGGATGATGGCGTCGCACGAAGGTGCAGTCTCCTTCCTGATGCCAGGTGGAGAAGTGGACAGGGCTCGCGCTGGCCTTCTATTCATCGAATCATACCGTGAATTACCTCTACTGACTTGGCCTCGCAAACTGATTGATGCATTAGTGGAGTTAGAGGAGTCAATGGTGAAGTGGAGGCATGCTCACGCCCGCATGGTGGAGAGAATCATGGGCAGAAGAATTGGTACAGGCGGCACAAGCGGTGTGGATTATCTAGACTTGACATCTCAATATCGGATTTTCAAGGACCTCTGGGGCATTAGGACAGTACTGGTAAAACCTCAGTGGAGGCCCGTTCTGCAGAACGCCGAGTTCTACGGTTATTCCTCAGATTCATGAGATACTTTCTGCTTTCCCGATAGGACCATTGAAGGTTCGTTGGCCTTTCGTGGGTGCGTGCCCGAGCCGGTAATTTGCGCATATGCTCGTACCCCCATAGGGAAGTATCGGGGCTCGCTGTCGGGATACAGTGCCACAGAACTCGGTGCTATGGCAGTCGAAGAGCTCCTCAAGAGGGCAGAGATTGACCCTGCCAGTGGAGTAATCGACCAGCTCTACATGGGCCAGGTTCTCCAGGCTGGAGCAGGTCAGGCGCCAGCAAGACAGGTCGCCATGAGTGTTGGGATGCCAGTCAGCACACCTTGCACTACCATCAACAAGGTCTGTGGATCGAGTCTGAAGGCAGTGATGATAGCTGCTACTGAAATCAAAGCAGGAGTCTCTAGGGTTGTTGTCGCTGGCGGGATGGAGTCAATGAGTAACGCGCCGCACTTCACGAGGAGTGTCGAGAAGGGAGAGGGTGTTCCATATTCCTCTCTTGAATCTGTGTTGATGCACGACGGTTTGCAGGATGCATTCACAGGAGAGTCAATGGGCAATACAGGCGAGACGGTTGCTAGTGAGTACGAGATAACTCGTGAGCAGTCGGATGCCTTTGCTATTCGTTCACACGCCCTTTCCAACAAGGCCTGGGAAGAAGGGTGGCTCGACGATGAGGTGTTTCCCGTAGATGATCTCACTCGCGATGAGGGGATCCGCCCCGGTTCCGACATGCAGGCCTTGGGCTCCCTAAGGACTGTTTTCAGTGATGATGGGCAGGTCACTGCAGGGAACTCCAGCCAAGTTTCAGATGGGGGATCTGCGGTTTTGGTAACATCAATAGAAGCCGCCGCTGAACTTGGGCTTCCTGTTCTGGCGAGAATCATCGGCTACGCCACCTCCGGAGTAGAGTCGAGTCGAGTTATGTCTGCTCCTATACCTACGGTTCGCAAGCTTTTGGAACAGACTGGCAGGACCATGGATGATGTCAATATACTGGAGCACAACGAGGCATTCGCAGCGGCATCGTGTGCAATTCAGATCTCATTGGGTGTCTCGGAGGACCGTTTCAATCCACACGGCGGTGCTGTGGCAGTGGGACATCCACTCGGCGCCACTGGTACTCGGTGCCTTATGACACTGGTAAATGCATTGAGACGTACGGGTGGCAAATGTGGCATCGTTACAATCTGCCTAGGCGGGGGCAATGCTGTCGCAATGATGGTCGAGATAGATTAGTCACGGACCCGATTTGGGCAGAATAGCGGTCATAGGCCTTATTTGGGGGTCTCCGGTCGCCGGGCCCATGGTAAAGCCCGCAAGAACTCATACTCGCTTCGAGAAGGCTCGGATAATCGGCGCTAGGGCACTTCAGATCAGCATGGGCGCACCTCTCTTCGTTTCAGAGGACGAACTGCGTGACCATTTCAGCGACGAGCTGATTCAACTGTATGGTGTTGAGGAGGCCAAATGGAGAGTAGTACTGGACCCCAACAAGATAGCTATGCTTGAGTACGAGCAGAATCGCATACCCATTGATGTGGATCCCCACAACGAGTGATGCGGTAGACTGGTCAAGTCTATTTGTCTCGGCCTAGAGGCTGTTTCGAGATGAGTGGTGTGTCTGCTGAAGGATGTAGGCGGCTGACAGCCGGCCTAGTTGTCATCACGTTCCTAGTGATTGCTTTAGGTGGAATCATCAGAATCTACGACGCCGGCGAGTCCTGCCCCGATTGGCCCACTTGTTTTGGAACTCTGGGGTTTGATGTCTCCGAGGCTGACCAAGAGGCTTGGTACGAGGATAATCCAGATGAGATAGACTCTCGAGGAGCAGGGCACCGATACACAACTTTTCAGATATTCACTGAATGGGCTCATCGAGTACTCGCTGGCGCAGTACTCGGGCCGTTGGTGCTAATCAGTTGGCTACTATTGAGGAAACAAGAAGTGTTTGGACCGGAGGTCAGGCTTGCCTCGACGATATCTGTTGCTCTGATAGTCTGGCAGGGTGCTGTTGGATGGCTGACTGTTAGGATGGATAATGAACATTGGAGCGTAGCGCTTCATCTAGGCTCAGCACTAGCGTTCATGCTCGGCCTAATCTGGCTCTGGTTGGCGCAGTCGCGAGATACCAACACGCTTCCTGAATGGATTGACTTCGAATCTGTCTGTTCTCAGATTTGGGGTCCAAGACTTCTCTGGCTCTCTGTTTTCGCTCTCATCAGTCTGTTTTCGGGGGCCTTTGTATCTACAACAAGTGGTGCAAACACGGGTTGTGGTGTAGACGGCCTGTACAACTCTTGGCCGTTGTGCCATGGAGAACTCTTTCCTGAGATACACGACTGGATCTTACAGTCTCAGGCAATTCACAGATTACTAGTCGGTATAGTAGGGTTAACTCTACTCGCCGCATCTTGGTTCGCATGGAATGAACTGGGGAGAAATAGTTCCCTGAGTCGATGGATTTGGACTTCTACTGCAGTGTATTTAGTTAACATGATGATTGGCGCGATGTATGTCCTTTCATGGGATATTAGCGATGGGTTTGAGGAGTGGTTCTCGCTTGTTCATCTTCTTCTCGCATCTCTTTCGTTCTTGATTCTCTCAACTGCTTATGTTGGCTCGGTAATTGCAAGGGAGGAATCAGTATGAGTTGGCGTAGTTATGTCTCTCTGACGAAGCCAAGAGTGGTGGTTCTACTCCAAATTACTGCACTGTGCGCTGTCTTAGTCCATGACAGAGTCTATCAAGAGGTGGGTGTGAGTACCGCGAAGACCATGCTAATCGTATTCGTAGGAGGCTATCTTAGTGCAGGTGGGGCCAATGCAATCAACATGTGGTACGACAGAGATATCGATCCGATGATGACACGAACGGAGAGTAGGGCGATACCCTCTGGTGAGGTCTCAGCGGAGTCTGCTCTCGCTCTGGGTGTATCGCTCTCGGTTGCAGGAGTATCTTGGTTCTGGATACTATCAAACGAGGTTGCTGCTTTCTGGTCTGCATTCAGCATCCTGTTCTACGTCTTTGTGTACAGCATCTGGCTCAAGCGTTCGACCCCTCAGAACATAGTAATAGGGGGTATAGCCGGTTCTACACCACCCGTGATAGGCTGGGCCGCGGCCGAAGACGGGCTTACAGTGGTGACTGATTCAACTCAAGTTATGCTGGAATCGTTGCTCGATTTGGGAAGCCCAATGCCGTGGTTCATGTTCCTGCTAATCTTCCTCTGGACTCCTCCTCACTTCTGGGCGCTAGCGCTGTACCGTTCAGAGGAGTATGGGAGAGTAGGGATCCCGATGATGCCCAATGTGAAGGGGCCGGAAAGAACTCTTAGAGAGATGAAAGTGTACACGATAATTCTACTACTCTTGTCAATGAACGTACCATCATACCATGAACTGACAGAAAGTAGTGCGTTCTATTTCATTCTAGTAGGCAATGTGATCTTGCTTTCCCTATGGTACGCTAAATCAGTATGGAAGATCGATCTAGAACAGGAGCGGGATGAAAAAGGTAGAATTCCAACGGCCGCTCGTTCATTCTTCGTCTCCATGCTCTATCTAGCCCTGATGTTCGTAGTTCTAGTAACAGCAAGCTTTGGTCTGACTGGATCTGTTTTCGGAGCTGGCATAAGCATGTTCGTAATCATCCGTAGCGAAACCCGTCAGTAGTCTAGAAACCCGATGGTTTCAAACGCCTACCGCACCATGGCGGAGCGGATAGAGGGGTGCGGTAATGGACGAGCAGGGCCTGATATACGACTGGAACACGGTCGATTACGAGATTGTTCGTGACTCTCGTAACCATCCACACGGGTTGTGGTTCGATGATGAAACCCTGAGGGACGGCCTCCAGAGCCCGAGCGCACGAAACCCAGAGATTGAGCAGAAGTTAGAGCTCATCGACTACATGGAGGCACTGGGCATACAGAAGGTCGACCTAGGTCTTCCGGGAGCGGGGCCGTTTCATGTCGGCCATATCGATGCGATGCTGTCTCATATGGGTGAGAATGGATACGAATTACGACCTGGCTGTGCTGTTCGAACGGTAGTAAGCGACATTGAGCCACTCGTAGACTTGCAGGCCAAGCACGAGAGGCAAATACAGGCCAGCGCTTTCCTTGGGACCAGTCCTATTCGTCAGTATGCCGAGGGTTGGACGATGGAGAAGATCCTGTCTACGGCCGAGAAAGCGGTCACTTTCGCTGTCGAAAATGATATCCCAGTAATGTTCGTAACCGAGGATACCACACGCAGTAAGCCCGATGAAATCAAGTCAGTCTACACCCGTGCCCTCGAACTAGGTGCGGACCGGATATGCGTCTGCGACACCTGTGGTCATGTCACTCCGAATGGTGTTCGAAAACTGCTCTCTTTCATCCAAGACGAGGTGATTGTTGACTCAGGATTTAAGCGGAGAGAGATCGAGGTTAACTGGCACGGACATCAAGATCGTGGTCTTGGTGTAGCAAACAACCTAGCAGCCTACGAAGCTGGAGCTGATGTGATTCATGGCACGGCTCTTGGAGTGGGTGAGCGTGCCGGAAACGCTCCTCTAGACCAGACTCTAGTAAACCTGAGTCTGATGGGAGTCATCAGCAACGACCTGACTATGTTGAATGAGTACATGAGGAAGGCCCACAAGTACGTTGAAGTCGCACTGCCGAGGAATTATCCGGTTTTCGGAGAGGATGCTTTTGAGACAGGGACCGGGGTTCATGCAAGCGCCGTGATTAAGGCGATGAAAAAGGGTGATCGCTGGCTCGCAGATCGTGTTTATTCTGGAGTACCTGCAGCTGATTACGGGCTAGAGCAAGTCATCAGGATTGGGCACATGAGCGGTAGGTCCAACATCGTCTGGTGGCTGCAGAACAACGGCTACGAGCCCTCGGAAGAATTGGTCTCTCACATGTTCGAGATAGCCAAGTCACAGCGTCGCCTTATGAGCGATGAAGAGGTCCATGCAGCCATCTCAGAGTTTGAGAATTAGTGAATCATTGGGCTCACGACTTAGACGAACGGCTAAATGCGGTAGGCCTTCGACTTCGGGCGTGAGAACCGTCGTCATTGTACTAGTCATGCTTGTTCTGACTCCATTCGGAGGAGTCGTATCAGGTTCATCTGAACTGCCTGAGGAACTACAAATTGAGGGCGAAGCAATAATGCCAAGTTACTCAAGAGCTGTGCAATTGGCCTTCGACAGAGTATCTGACTTGGATTTGTACTCTAAAGAAACCCTTTCTCAGACAACAGAATGGCTGGTTGTGACCGGAATCCCTCTAGACATGCATCATCTGACCAAGGCAAATCCGGACGCCAGCGAGACTGCACCGATTCTCTCTGGTGCATACATATGGAGTTTTGAAGATGCAACTGATGCAGTAAAGAGGCTCGAAGTTTCGCTTGAAGCAAGTGAGATAGAGTCGTTCTCGCCAATGGTCGAGAAGAAGCAGCAGCCTAGGCTTGTACCGAGTGATACTGAATTTGGCTCGCAATGGCATCTAAGAAACACCGGTCAGACCAGCGGGGGGGTCGTAGGAGAGGATGTCAATGTCACTGCCACTTGGGACGTCTATACTGGTAGAGGAATCATCATCAGCGTGGTTGATGATGGTCTCGACCACAATCATAGCGATATCAGCCCGCACTATTCATCACTCTACTCGTATGATTGGTGTGATGATGACACAGACCCGACTCCTGATCCTTGGAACGGGCATGGGACTGCTGTCGCAGGTGTGGCGGCGGCTGTAGGTGACAATGGTCTTGATGTCACAGGAGTCGCCTTCGATGCGACAATTGCAGGCTCTACACTGATTGCTTGCTGGGCAGGAGATGCAACAGAGGCGGATGCGTTAAGTTACGAGAGTGATGACATAGACATCTACACTAATTCTTGGGGACCGGCTGATGATGGTACGACTCTAGAGGCCCCTGGTCCACTGACTCTCGCTGCCTTTGAGAGTGATGTCTACTCCGGGCGCGATGGACTAGGGAACGTGATTACATGGGCTGCTGGAAACGGACTTGGTTCGGATGACAATTCGAACTACGATGGTTATGCTAACAGCCGCTACACGATCGCTGTAACTGCGATTAGTCACAATGGTGAGCAATCATACTACGCAGAACCGGGAGCCAACATTCTGATCGCCGCTCACTCAAATGGTGCTGGAGAGGGCATCACAACTACTGACATAACGGGTTCTGGAGGCTACAACGGGAGTGGTAACATCACTCACAGCTTCGGAGGCACTTCCAGTGCTACTCCTCTAGCTGCTGGAGTCATCGCAGTGATACTCGAGGCCAATGAGAATCTGACTTGGAGAGATGTACAGCATGTTCTCGTAAACAGCGCCCGCATGAATGACCCGACGGACAATTCATGGATGGTAAACGGAGGAGGACACAATGTATCTCACAAGTACGGGTTCGGGGCCGTTGATGCCGGAGCCGCTGTTGCTGTGGCTGAGAACTGGACCAATGTTGGAGAGGAGGTGAACGCGACCTATGGCCCCTACTCTCCGGCAACCAACATCCCTGACGATTCAACAGCCTGGACAGAGTTCACCACTGTGGTCACTGATGAATATTCACTAGAGAGTGTTGATGTCGTGGTGGACATTAGCCATACCGCGAGAGGGGACTTGGATATCGTCCTAGTTTCTCCTTCGGGAACAGAGTCTTGGCTGGCCGAATCACGCAACGACAATGGAAATCACTACTCTGACTGGATGTTCAGCACGGTGCAGCACTGGGATGAATCATCATTGGGAACTTGGACCTTGAAAATAAGAGATACAGATTCTGGGACAAACGGGACTCTGAACTCTTGGGAGATGATTCTACACGGAGTCGATATCGACTATGATCACGATGACGATGGGTTGAGCGATGAGAATGAGACTCTAATCTACGGTACAGACCCATATGACTCTGACACAGATGATGACGGATTAAGCGACTACGACGAAGTCATGATTTACGGTACAGACCCACTGCTAATTGACTCTGATTTAGATGGCCTGAGCGACTCAGTTGAGGTGACCGTTACGGGAACAAACCCCCTAGATTCTGACAGTGATGACGATGGGTTATCTGATGGAGCCGAAGTCAACTATTGGTTCAGTGATCCCTTGGTCTATGACCCGGATGATGACTCTGACTTGTTCTATCATTTCAATGACTGTGATGACACCAATCCTCTAGTAAATCCAGGTCGGCCCGAACTGCTGAATGGAATAGACGACAACTGCGACGACTACGTAGATGAGGGATACAATTTCACAGACAGAGACGGTGATGGGCTAAAGGACTGGCCTGAATATCACATCCATGGCACAGATCACATGGACTCAGACACCGATGATGATGGATTGGATGATGGAGAAGAGGTCAACATCTACTCGGCAATGGGTTCCGACCCTCTGGTATTCGACCCTGACAGTGATGCGGACACCTGGTACTGGTTCGAGGACTGTGACGATAATGATCCGGACCGATCACCTGGGCAAATCGAGTTACTAGATGATTTCGATAATGACTGTGACTTCCTAATCGACGAGGACTACTGGGAGTTGGACTCAGACAACGATGGACTAACAGACTACGATGAGTTTCACAACATTACTACCGACCACCTAGATGGTGACACTGACGACGACGGGTTACCTGACGGACTCGAGTATAACGAATACTCTGCTTTGGGAGCCAATCCCCTAGTGCACGATGCCGATGCAGATGCAGATGGATGGTACTGGTTCCAGGACTGTGATGATGAGGACTTCGACCGAGCACCCCTCAAGCCTGAAGTTCTGGACGGAAAGGACAACGACTGTGATGATGTGATTGATGAGGACTTCTTTGAGCTCGATAGTGACGCAGACGGTCTGACAGATTACGATGAGTATCACAACTACACCACTGACCCAAGTGTGAGTGATTCTGATAGCGATGGTATGTCAGACGGAGAGGAGGTCACAGTAACTGGCTCAGACCCGAAGACATTCAACTTCGATTCCGACGAGGACGGATTCTATGATTTCGAAGATTGCGATGATACCGTTGAAACAATCAATCCGTCGGAAACTGAGACATGGAACGGCAGGGATGATGACTGCAATCAGCAGGTCGACGAGGGACTGGATAGGAGGAATCTGGTCTCCACCTCTCCTCATTTCCAAGTGATTAAGGATTGGGACGCTGTAAACGAATCTCTGATTCTTATGGTTGAAGACATCCCAGACTCAATAGGCGCAACATTGAGTTGGAAATTGGGTGACTACACACTCACTGCGAATGTTAGCGAGGATAGTAAGAAAGTTGTGATCCTCCCGATAAACTGTGATTCCGGAGATACTTCTCTTGAGATTTATCTGTGCGGACAAGGTGACAGTCCGCAACAGGTATCACTCACAATCTCAGAGCCGGGGGAGACAACTGAACTGATCTGGGACATCGATATGGAAGTATGGATTCCCCCTCCGACTCTTTCTGATAGGCTGCTTGACTTCGTCATCTCTCCGACTGGCCTAGCTGCTACCCTACTAATCGTAGTCTCTCTTCTAGGCGCGGTGGTTCTAGGCATACGCAGAATGGCGCACAACAGGAGGCTGGAAGACGCATACAAGGCCTATGATATCAAGCCGGGAGAGTTCTCATTATCTCCTGAGTTCCAGGAATACGAGTTGCCTTCAGCACCTGATCTCAGTGCAATGGTGGGGCAACAGTCAGCCCCCGTGCAACTACCTTCAATTCCAGCCACTCCTGTAGACAATGAGTCGATTCCTGATGCCCCTGATTTGGATTAGAGCCAATTCGGATCAGCCTCATCGGCCTCTTCTTCAGTCGCACTCTCTTCGTCGCGGCCCCATTCAGCATCAGGAGACCCTCCTGACCACTCGCCTTCGACTGAGATATCTTCGATATCATCGTCTTCTCTCCAAGGAGGCTCTCCGTCTGAGCCGCTAGTAATCAGGCAGCCTTCTTCGTCAAGTCTTGTCCTGAGCGTCTTGGTCCCGCCAGTCATCGGAAGTAGGTGGCCAATTGGAGTTCCTGCGGTCACGAAAGGATGTGTCGCGGTAGAAATTAGTAGGCCCCTTGCAGGCGAAAGTATGTCGAAATTCTTTCCAGGACGTTCCGGATCGGTAACGGTCGCCACAGTTTCGCCTTGCTGAACAAAACTGCCCGCAGGAGTAAGGACATCGAGTAGTCCGCCTTGGTCTGACCTTACCCAGACAGAACCGGAAGCTAGTATTCTGAATCTCGGACGACTTGGGTATCCTGGAATAACTCTCAGACTACGAAGAATGTTGAGTATCCCATAGATTGCGACCTGAACAGATTCGGGATCTGCCTCATTCGATCCTCCTCCTTCGTAGGTGATAGCGGCCACACCTGCATCATTGGCTACCCTCCTTAGGGAGCCCTTTGGCCCTTCGTTATCGAGAATTGTCTCTATTCCAAATGCTCTAGCTATGCGGTTGCTTGAGGGATGGGCTAGATTTGCACGAACCTGTGGCATGTTGGTCCTCCCCACGGCAGCTGTATGCAAATCGACAACATGGTCGCTGGTTGAGATTATTTCATTCCACAATCTGTTGGCCACTCTTGATGTCGTATTGCTGTCTGGCTTTCCAGGGAATCCACGATTCAAATCCCTCCCATCGGGCATGTATCTGCTCTGACGACGGTAGCCGGGAAGATTGACAACTGGTATGATGCGTATTGTGCCAGCCATTGCAGCGGGATCAATTGCCTTGTCTTCACCTATGAAATTAGGTCCGCTGAGGTAAGTCAGAGCCAGCGGGCCAACCAACTCATTACCATGTATGGCACCCAGGAGCGTAACCACTGGCCCCGGTCTAGCACCATGAATGACAGTTATCGGGATTGGCCAAGATTCACCAATGTCAACATCGATTAAGTCGTATTCGAGTTGTCTAATAGTCTCAGGACTGATTCTCTTTCTGAGAAATCTGTGGTACTTGGGACCGTCCTTTCTTGACCATCTAGCGGGAGTTCCCTGATTGCCTTCGAGAGCTTTCTCAATCTCTTCTCTGCGTCCGGCAGGAATTTGATTTGATACCTTCAAGGGTTTTGAGCGTCTGCGCTTAGGACGGCTGACTGGGCCTCGTGATTTACCTGAGACGTCGTCGTCTTCTGAACTGGAAGGAGTGCTGGGCACCTTAGAGCGCAGAAGGTTCACCGATAAAGCGGAATCGTCTGCAATTCCTAGGAATTTTCAATTCCTAGAGATTGTTCAGGGACTTCATGAGAGGCAGGGGGCCTTCGATTCAGGAGGAGCATGCCCCTAGTAGCATCTGCTTCGGTTGCGGCCCTGCTAACGAGAATGGGCTTCAAATCAGATCATTTCGTACAGAGGGCGGATTAGTGATGGAATTCATGCCCAGTGATGAGCATCAGGCATTCCCTGGAATGATCAATGGTGGCATAATCGGAACATTGCTGGACTGTCATGGGAACTGGACAGCAGCGGTGGCTCTGATGGACCAATCTGGGCTGAATGAGGCTCCTTGCACTGTAACTGCATCATACACAATCAAACTGAGGCGTCCGACTCCACACGGTATTGCTCTCCTAGTCACTTCCGAGATAGTGGAGATTGGAGAGGATCGGGTCAAGGTCAAAATGACTCTCAGTGCTGAGGACAAGGTCTGTGCTACTGGAGAGGGGCTTTTCGTAGCAGTAAAGGAAGGGCACCCGGCCTTCCACAGATGGAATTAGGACTGTTTCCACGGCATCCTTTAGAACGGCCGAGGTGAAGGGCTAACGTGACTCCGTCTCGGGACAGTGATACGCACGAACTCGATGAGCTAGGACTTGACCCTAGCATAGTTTCGTTGCTGCGAGATGAATGGGGAGTCGAGCGTTTGTTTCCTCCTCAGTCAGAGGCCCTTCCTCACGCCCTTTCAGGACGGAATCTTATGCTCACAATTCCTACTGCGAGCGGGAAGTCTCTGGTCGCATATCTAGCCCTTGTTCATCGATTAAAGAACGAACTCGAAGGAGGCAAGGGGATCTATGTCGTTCCTCTGAAAGCCTTGGCTAGCGAGAAGGCATCAGAGCTCAGACAACTGGCCTCCAAGGTCGGACTTAGAGTTGGAATGGCCATTGGAGATAGAGATGGCGAGACAGGAATGGTCGAGGAATCCGATATTCTGGTGTGTACCAGTGAGAAGTTGGATTCTCTACTACGCACACGTCCTGAACTGATGGATGGTGTTGGAATAGTAGTCAGTGATGAGTTTCACCTCTTGCACGACCCTAGTCGCGGGCCGACACTCGAGGTGCTACTGGCACGAATCAGGCACAGAAGACCAGATGCGCAGATTATCGCGCTATCGGCAACAGTTGGCAATGCTCCTGAGATGGCGGAATGGCTAGGCGCAGAGTTGGTGGTTTCGAATTGGAGACCTGTAACTCTGCGGTACGGCACAGTGAACGGACTGGAGGGTAGGGTGCACAGGGTCGACGGGAAAAAAGATGGTGAAATGCCAGAAGTTCGGCATCTCGAAGGTAAGTCCACTCGTCAATTGCATGCGGTTCTCTCAGATACCATCTCTAGAGGAGGTCAGCTGCTAGTATTTGTCTCCTCTCGCTCTTCTGCACAAAAGGAGGCGAGAGAGTTATCCAAGCACTGTAGGAGATTGCTAGTCGACAGTACTCACGGCTTGATTCCAGAGACCGGTGATAGATGGGATCAGATTGCAAATAGCATCTCTCGAGCAGAGGGTTCGAATCTCGGCAAGGCATTGACCAGTGCATTGCGCGGAGGTGTAGCATTCCATCATGCGGGTCTGACTGGTAGACAGAGGAGGGTCATCGAGGATGCTTTCAGAGAAGGTGATTTGGCCTGCATAGTTGCTACACCTACTCTGGCCCAAGGTGTAAATCTTCCAGCTCGAACAGTGGTCATCAGGGACTACAGAAGATGGAGTGCAGCAGCTGGAATGTCTATGCCTCTACCAGTGATGGAAGTCATGCAGATGATGGGTCGCGCTGGTAGACCGAAATATGACGATGTAGGGGAGTCGTGGCTGCTTGTCAAGGGAAGAGAAGAAGAAGACAAATTGGTCTCCCTATACCTTCAAGGTGAACCAGAGGAAGTGACTTCGAAACTCGCAAATCCGAATGCCATGAGAGCAGAAGAGGATCCTGCTCTACTGACTCACGTCCTCTCAATGTTGGCTAACGGAGGAATATCTGATAGAGACGCATTAGGCCGTTTCTTCTCTAAGACATTCCTAGCTACTCACCTAGAAGCAGAGAATCTCGCAGCCCGTCTTGACGATGTAATCAGCTGGCTCGCTACTAACGGAATGATTGATCGGACTGGAGAGTCCGAGGACGTGAAGCAGAGGATGCTTGAGGAGGCTCCAATTGAGCAAGATGAGCAGTGGGAAGATGAGTTGCCATCTTGGGTTGACTCTGCGTCTGAAGTCTTGGGTATCGACATTCGTGGAGAGCGCGAAGAGTCTCAATTCAAGCCTAGACGTGGCCCACCAATCTTCGGATTTCGTAAAGCTAGTCTGCATGAATCTTACGAACAGGACCCTCCCGAGCCCGCCTCGATGACGTATCGCGCAACTCCCTTGGGAGAAAGAGTGTCCCAACTGTATCTGAATCCCATTTCTGGGCGGATGTTGAGAGACGGAATGGAGCGCGCCATGGCAACTCTGACTGGAGAAGATCAATATCGCCAAGTCTCTCCTCTAGGTTTACTCCATCTAGTTTCGTGCACTCCCGATTTCCTGCCACTGTGGCCTAGGAAGGGAGATTATGACGCCATTCAGGCTGCAATCCACGGCCACGAAAGAGAATTCCTGACTCAAGCGGTAGATCTTGAAGAGGAGAGAAGGATGAAGGGAGTTTTGGTTCTACAGTCGTGGGCAGACGAGTACACAATAGACCAGATTGAGGTAGAATGGGGGGTGCAACCTGGAGATCTCAGAGGTAGAGTTGAGATATCTGAGTGGTTATTATACGCAACAAGGAGAATACTCGCTGACGATGAAGAGTTAGCTAGTATGGACAGGGGCTCACACAGGACTCTTGTTGAAGCCGTGGACGAGATACATCGAAGAATTAGATATGGTTGCAAAACCGATCTGCTGGGCCTAGTCGCGCTCAGGGGCGTTGGCAGAACGAGAGCAAGGCAGATGGTGGATCTGCTTGGAGTTTCTAATGCGGCCGATCTAGCCGAATTAACTGAGCGAGATATGGAGAAATTATCCGACCTACGCGGCTGGAGTCCAAGACTAGTAGAGGGCATCGTCAATACCGCTTCACGAGCTGTTAGACGCCGTTCGCGATAGATACAATTCTTCTACTCGAGGCTATCGGCATGCATGGACGAGTCGGCCTCAATGCCTTGGTTCCCAGCTTGGGGAATCAAATTCTCAGAGCCAATTGATGATACTAGTTCAGTCGTATCTGTGTTCAATGAATGGAGGCCGAGTGACAGATGGTTGCTTCTCTCATATCACGCAGCGTGCAGTGAGGTACGACTCTGGACGGTTTGGTCCGCTCTTAGGAGAAGGGAGGAATCGAGAAGGATGATTGCCAGATCTCCTGACGCAGAGTTCCTCAGGCTGATTTCCGGTACTAGACAACTCAGTATTGCGTTTGAGCGTGCAGGAGTTAGAAAAGGGGACGAATCTGCTTGGATTGTTTACCTTCCTGACTATACTCTCGGAGAGGATTTCGGAGAAACTGAGATTCGCAGGTCAGCATATTCAGATAACGACCTATTCGCAACTAGGTTGATTGAGCATCTTGGAGCTAATTTGCTAGTCAAGCGCCCAATTCCTAGCAATGAGGGACTGATTAGGCTCGGTGCCCTAGACGCAGGAGAGAGTATCGAGGCTTCATCTAGGGAGAATGTTTTCCTAACCCATTCCGCACTTGCTGACATGTAAGTTAGCGGGAGTCAAACTCATAGGCGAGCTGCTTGAGCGGGTCTTGAGAATCATGGCGAAGTTTCATGGCTTCAGGCAATGTACCTCCTGCAAGATAGACTGTACTCCAGGGAACTTTGTGGACTTTGAGCGAAAGAGATACTGTACGGCTTGTTGGGTTGAAAGGAACAACCCCGAACATCCAGAATTGGAAGATTTGAGGAGAAAGGTGAGTGACGCCTCATTGGAATGGAAGTGTGCCAAGTGGACTCGTGAAGAGGGGCCGCTTCCCAATGGACCGAAGTCTTCGAGGGCGAGGTTGTAGATTGAGTTCCTTCATTGATGGTGATTTTGACGCCACCCAATGGAGTAATATCGAGCCTTACACAAAGCATCTACTGGAACGGAAGTTGACCTGTTCGGGATGTCTAGAGGCTCTAATCAAGGATGCTTCAACACTTGCAGAGCACATCTCAGAAGCAGGTGCGCTGTTGTATATCGGAATGACATGTGACACAGAGAGTGAAGAGAAGCGTGATTCGTTCCTTGACTTCTCAAGCAATGTTAGGCCAAAACTCTCTGAGTTCTCTGATTCTCTGAATAGGAGGATTGTCGAGCATCCTGCGGTGGGAGATCTTCCAAAAAGATACGACCTGATGCTTAGGGGGATGAGGACGGATATCGAGATCTTCCGTAAAGAGAACATACCCCTGAAAGTTAGGCAGACAGAGCTTGTCACTGAGGCCCAGGGCATTACAGGTGGTATGACTGTTGAATTCGATGGAGAGGAGCGTACATTCCCCCAGATGAGCGTATACTTGGAGGCAAACGAGAGATCGGTGCGTCAGGCAGCATGGACCGCAATGTCCAGCAGAAGGATGCAAGACCATGAGAGAATGTCT
>MDTE01034677.1_pt1 | contig 18341 bp, 32 predicted proteins | sample 811231 | NCBI WGS metagenome assembly MDTE01 (sample SAMN05326651, study PRJNA326480) | marine metagenome | isolation source: seawater | place: Indian Ocean: Red Sea | collected 2010 | reverse complement strand
CTTTACAAACAAAGAATATGATAGTCTTTATGAGCAAACACTAATAATAAAAGATAAGGAGGAACTCAACAAAATTTATATGAGTATGGAGGAAATTATTTCTGAGTATTCTCCGATAGTGCCACTATATTATGATATGAGCGTTAGGTTAAAACAAAAAAATATTATTGGATTAGATAATAACGCATTGAATATTTTGGATTTAAAAACAGTCTATAAGAAAAATTGAAGTATGTAATCCTTAGATAATTATTTATCTGGTGAGGAATTATCTTCAGTGGCAGGAGACTCTTCAGCAGCAGGAGACTCTTCAGCAGCAGGAGCCTCTTCAGTAGCAGGAGCCTCTTCAGTAGCAGGAGCCTCTTCAACAGCAGGAGCCTCTTCAGTAGCAGGAGTCTCTTCAGTAGCAGGAGCCTCTTCAGTAGCAGGAGCTTCTTCAACAGCAGGAGCTTCTTCAACAGCAGGAGCTTCTTCTACCATAATACTTTCTTTATTTTCATCTACTTTTAGAGATTCAGTTGATTTTTTTCCTCCTCTACGTCTTGATTTTTTCTTCTTTGGTCTATCAGTCATATAATCCTCATTATAATCAACAAGCTCTATAAAGCACATTGAGGCATTATCCCCTAAACGATTACTTAGTTTTAAAATTCTAGTATAACCTCCTGCTCTCTCTTGAACTTTTGATGCGATATCTCCAAAAAGCTCTGAAATAGCTTCCTTTTGCTTTAAGTAGCTAAATACGGTTCTTCTAGAATGCGTTGTATCGTTTTTTGATTTTGTAATTAATGGCTCAACATACATCCTTAAGGCTTTTGCCTTTGCTAATGTTGTTTTAATACGCTTATGTTTAATCAGTGAACATGCCATATTCGCCAACATAGATTTTCTATGTGACGCTGATCGAGATAAATGATTATGTCTTTTTCCGTGTCTCATCTTTTTATTCGTTATCTAAGTTATATTTTGAAACATCAAAACCAAAATGTAATTCTTTTTCTTCAATTAATTCTTCAAGCTCAGACAGTGATTTTTTTCCAAAATTCCTAAATTTTAACATATCGCTTTTCTTAAAGGATACTAATTGACCTAAGGTATACACTTCAGCAGTCTTAAGGCAATTCAAAGCTCTAACAGATAATCCAAAATCTGTAAGTTCTGTCTTAAGTAGCTGACGCATATGTAGCGTATCTTCATCAAAATCATCGTTAGTCTCAATATCGAGATTTATTTTCTCATCTGAGAATAAAACAAAATGTTGTATTAGAATCTTGGAAGCCTCAGTCAAAGCTTGTTTTGGACTAATTGACCCATCAGTTGCTATGTTAAGATTAAGCTTTTCAAAATCTGTTTTCTGGCCTACTCTATAATTTTCCACATTGTAGTTAACATTTCTGATTGGTGTAAAGATAGAATCAATGGCAATTACTCCGACTTCGGAATCAGAATCATGGTTATCTTCAGCAGAAACATACCCTCTCCCTTTTTCAATTGTCAATTCCATTTTGAATGTAACAGATGGTTCCATTTCACAAATTACAAGATTTGGATTTAAAACTTGAAAATTAGATAGGCTGTTTGCGATATCACCAGCTGTAACTTTATTTGATTTAGCAACTGAAACTACGGCTTTCTCACTATCTATATTTTCTATCTGTTGCTTAAATCTAACTTGTTTTAAATTTAACACAATCTCTGTTACATCTTGTACTACTCCTTTGAGAGTAGAAAATTCATGATCTGCTCCATCTATCTTTATTGAAGTTATTGCGTATCCTTCTAAAGATGATAGCAAGACTCTTCTTAATGCATTCCCTATAGTTAATCCATAACCAGGCTCTAACGGTCTGAATTCGAAAGCAGCATCTGTTCCTTCTTCATTTAACAATATTACTTCGTCTGGTTTTTGAAAATTTAAAATTGCCATATTATTACTTTTTATATTAATTATTATTTTGAGTAAAGTTCAACGATTAATTGTTCTTTAATATTTTCAGGTATTTGATCTCTTAATGGTGCTGAAGTTATTTTTCCTGAAAAATTATCAGGGTGCCACTCCAACCAATCCATACTATTTCTTTCAGTAGAAAGAGAAGAAGTAATAGCTGATAGTGATTTCGAACGTTCTCTTACACTCACCACATCTCCAACTTTCAAAGAATAAGAAGGTATATTGCATATATTTTCATTAACCTGTATGTGTTTATGAGACACCAACTGTCTAGCAGCAGATCTTGTAGGAGCTATTCCTAATCTAAATACGATATTATCTAGCCTCATTTCACATAACTGTAATAAAATTTCACCAGTAATCCCTTTTCTTCTTAATGCTTCTTTAAATAGATTTGAAAATTGTTTCTCAAGTATACCATAAGTATATTTCGCCTTCTGTTTTTCCATTAATTGAGTTCCATATTCAGAACTCTTACCTCTTCTTTTCTGACTACCATGCTGCCCTGGAGGATAAGATTTTTTACTTAATACGTTATCTGGTCCGAAGATTGGTTCTCCAAATCTTCTTGAAATCCTGGATTTTGGTCCTATATATCTTGCCATTTACTTTAAATTTTATTTAAACTCTTCTTTTATTTGGTGGACGGCAGCCATTATGCGGCAATGGTGTAACGTCTACAATTTCTGAAACTATAATTCCTGAATTATGGATTGCTCTAATTGCTGACTCTCTTCCTGCTCCAGGCCCCTTTACAAAAACCTTAACTCTTTTAAGTCCAGCCTCTAAAGCTACCCGAGAACAATCCTCAGCAGCAACCTGCGCTGCATATGGCGTGTTCTTTTTAGATCCCCTAAAACCCATCTTTCCTGCCGATGACCAAGCAATCACTTGTCCACTTTTATTTGTTAATGATATTATAATATTATTAAAAGTGGCCTGAATATGAGCGCATCCTTCAGGTTCAATTTTTACTTTATTTTTTTTCGATGTTTTTGCCATAATTTTTTATTTAGTAGCTATCTTTTTGTTAGCAACTGTTTTTCTTTTCCCTTTTCTTGTTCTAGAATTATTTTTGGTTCTCTGACCTCTTAAAGGCAAGCCATTACGATGCCTAATTCCTCTATTGCAACCAATATCCATCAATCTCTTTATATTAGTTTGTGTTTCGGCTCTCAATTCTCCCTCTACAGTATAATTATTTGCTATAATTGATCTAATAGAATTTGCTTCATCATCTGTCCAGTCTTGGATTTTTTTATTTAAATCCACTTTGGCTTCTTCTAAAATATTTACTGCATAAGAACGGCCAATGCCATAAATATAAGTTAATCCAATAACTCCTCTTTTATTTTTTGGTAAGTCTATACCTTTTATTCTTGCCATAATTAACCTTGTCTTTGTTTAAATCTAGGATTCTTTTTATTGATTACATATAACTTTCCTTTTCTTCGGACAATTTTGCAATCATCACTTCTTTTTTTTATTGATGTACGTACTTTCATAATTAGTATCTATATGTTATTCTAGCTTTTGTTAAATCATATGGAGACATTTCTAATTTAACCTTATCTCCTGGTAAAAGTTTAATATAAAATTTTCTCATCTTTCCCGATATATGTGCAGTAACAATATGTCCATTTTCCAATTCAACACGGAACATAGCATTTGATAATGCTTGAGTAATAACTCCATCTAACTCTATATTAGCTTGCTTTGCCATATATTTTATTTTCAATATCTATAAAACTAGATAATATCTCTGCTCTACCTTTTCTTACCACAATTGTATGTTCAAAATGTGCGGATGGCTGATTATCACTAGTTGTGATTGTCCATCCATCTTTATGCTGAACAATATCCCTATTTCCTTTATTAATCATTGGTTCGACGGCAATGACAACTCCTTCTTTTAAAGTAACTCCTGTTCCTTTATTACCATAATTTGGAACTTCAGGACTTTCATGTAGATTTGTACCTATTCCATGACCAACCAATTCTCTTACAACAGAATACCCATTATTTTCGGCATGCTCCTGTACGGCAAATCCTATATCACCAATTGTGTTTCCAGACACAGCTTGATCTATACCTTTATAGAGGGATTCTTTAGTAACTCTCAATAGATTTTTTAATTCATATTCAATATCTCCAACCTCATATGTATATGCAGAATCTCCATAATAACCATTCATTAAAACTCCGCAATCGACTGAAAGGATATCTCCGTTCTTAATTGGGTTTTTGTTTGGTATACCATGAACAACTTGACTATTAGGAGACACACATAAAGTATTAGGAAAACCATTATAATCTTTAAAAGCAGGGGTTCCACCATTATCTCTAATAAACTCTTCTGCCAACTTATCTAAAAATATACTTGTGACTCCTGGAACAATATATCCAGCAATCGCAGCATGAGTTTTAGCTACCATTAATGAGCTTTCTCTTATCAAATCTATTTCTTCTTCTGTGCGTATATTCATTTTTTATTTATTACATCAATCTTCCTGATGCCTTTCCTTTAATCTTTCCTGTTTCCATTAACCCGTCATAATGTCGCATTAATAAATGACTCTCTATTTGTTGTAAAGTATCTAGGATTACTCCAACTAAAATTAACAAAGATGTTCCTCCATAAAATTGTGCAAATCCAATATCAACATTTGCCTTCATTGCAAATGCTGGTAAAATTGCAACGAATCCCAAAAATAAACTTCCTGGGAAAGTAATTCTGGACATAATATTATCTAGATAATCTTTAGTTGCTCTACCTGGTTTAATTCCTGGAATAAAACCACCATTTCTCTTCATATCATCTGCCATCTGACTAGGATTCACAGTTATCGCAGTGTAGAAATACGTAAATCCTACAATCATAATAAAAAATATGAAATTATACCAAAATCCATCAAATTCTCCTAACGGAGCAAAGAAACCTTGTATCTCTGGAGAGCCTGCAGCTTGCGCTACAGTAAGCGGTATAAACATGACTGCTTGTGCGAAAATTATTGGCATTACACCAGCAGCGTTTACTTTTAACGGAATAAATTGCCTTACTCCTCCATATTGCTTATTACCAACAACTCTCTTTGCATATTGTACGGGTATCCTTCTTGTTCCTTGAACAAGTAAAATTGTAACTGTGATTACCACGAGAAGGAGGAGCATTTCAACTAAAAATGCAACCATTCCACCGCTGCTACTTCCTAATGCAGTCACAAATTCTCGAGCTAATGCTCCAGGAAAACTTGCGATAATACCTATCATAATTAATAAAGAAATACCATTTCCAATTCCTCGATCGGTTATTTTTTCTCCCAACCACATTACGAACATAGTTCCTGTCACAAGTACAATAACAGAAGAAATCCAGAAAAAAGTACCTGTTCCTAAAAGAAATGTTGTTGCATGATCTGCTACTGGGATAGTTCCTTTAAGGTTCGCAATATAACCAGGAGCTTGGCCAGCAGTAATTAAAATTGTTAAGTACCTAGTAATGCTGTTAATTTTACGTCTACCACTTTCTCCTTCTCTTTGTAATTTCTGAAAATAAGGAATGGCCATTCCAAGTAACTGAACAACAATTGAAGCGGAAATGTATGGCATGATACCAAGTGCAAAAATTGAGGCTTGAGAAAATGCGCCACCAGTAAACATGTTAAGAAGCCCTAGCAGACCATCACTTGCTTGTGCTTCTAAAGCTGTTAATCCATCAGGATTTATTCCTGGTATAACAACAAAAGATCCAAACCTATATATTGCAATTAATCCTAATGTTATTAAAATTCTGTCTCTAAGATCTGTAATGTTCCAAATATTTATAATAGTTTTTCCAATTTTACTATCCTTATAGATATAAAACCACAAAAACATCTCTAAAAAAACAAGTCCTACTGTTAATAATGCAGAAAGAGAGTCATCTAAATCCCTATACAGAGAATAGAGAAATAAGATCGCGATAGTTCCTGCGAAAAATTTTAAATGTTTATATAGGTTTGTTAGTTTCATTTATATAATAGTAATTGAACCTCCTAATTTCTCAATGGCAATTTGAGCAGATTTAGAAAAAGAATCAGCAGTTACTTCAATTTTAGAATCTAATTTTCCTCTTCCTAAAATTTTAACAAGATCTTTTTTCTTTATTAAACCATTCTCCATCATAACTTGTTTATCAATTTTTCCACTCTTGATTTTTTTCACACTAATAAGTGCTTGTAAAGTATCTAAATTTATACCAATGTACTTTTTTCTGTTAGGGCTTGTAAATCCAAATTTTGGCACTCTTCTTTGAAGCGGTTGCTGTCCACCTTCAAACCCAATCTTTTTTGAATAACCAGATCTAGACTTTGCCCCTTTATGACCTCTTGTAGAAGTTCCTCCTTTAGCAGAACCTTGCCCTCTACCAATTCTTTTTTTTCTTTTAACTGATCCTTCAGCTGGTTTTAGATTATTTAATTCCATATATAAAAGATTTATTCAACAATCACTAAATGTTTAATTTTATTTACCATCCCTAAAATTTGCGGAGTATCATCATGCGTAACAACCTGATTTATTTTTCGTAAACCAAGAGCATCAAGTGTCCTTTTTTGATTTATAGGTCTACCAATCCTGCTTCTAACTTGTTTTATTTTAATCTTAGCCATAATCTTATCCGTTAAATACTGTTTCTAATTTTACTCCTCTAGTATGAGCAATGGTTCTTGGATCTCGTAGCTCAAGCAAGGCTTTTAATGTAACCTTTACAAGGTTATGCGGATTTGAAGATCCTTTAGATTTTGCCAAAACATCGGTTACCCCTACACTCTCTAATACTGCACGCATAGCGCCACCAGCCTTAATTCCTGTACCACTAGAAGCCGGCTTAATTACAATCTTAGCTCCTCCAAACTTAGAGCTTTGTTCGTGTGGTATTGTTCCGTTGTAAATCGGAATCTTAACTAAGCTCTTTTTAGCAGAATCAATAGCTTTAGATATAGCTGTTGATACATCCTTAGACTTTCCAAGGCCGATACCTACAATACTCTTCTCATCACCAACAACAACAATTGCAGAAAAACCAAATGCTCTTCCTCCTTTAGTTACTTTAACAACACGTTGAACTCCTACAAGCCTATCCTTCAACTCAGTATCTGCTGGAATTCTAACTCTTCTATTTTGCATTAATTTTAACATTACATATACATTTAAAAAATTAAACCTGATTCTCTAGCTCCATCTGCTAGTGATTTTATTCTTCCATGATAAAGAAATCCTCCTCTATCAAAAACAACTTTTTCCACACCTGATTTTTTTGCATTATCTGCAATCATGTTGCCTACAATTTTAGCTTGCACTAACTTTGGTTCTTTTCGCTCCTTGTCCTTTAATAACAAAGAAGAAGCGGAAGCAAGTGTGGTTCCAGAAGTATCATCAATAACCTGCGCATAAATCTGCTTATTACTTCTAAAAACAGCTAAACGAGGTCTTTCCGATGTACCCGAAATCCTCTTTCTTATGCTAAATCTTATTTTTTTTCTTTTATCTTTTTTTACTTGATTCATTTTAAATAATTTTAACTAGCGGCACCAGCCTTTCCTGCTTTTCTTCTTACATATTCATCAATATATCGAATACCTTTTCCTTTATAAGGTTCTGGCTTCCTTAATGATCTAATTTTAGCTGCAACATGTCCAACTAACTGCTTATCATGTGAAGTTAATGTTATGATAGGAGCTTTTCCTTTTTCCGTTTCTGCTTGTATTTTAATCTCGTTTGGAATATTAATAACAATATTGTGAGAGTAACCAACAGATATATCTAATAATTGTCCTTGTACAGATGCACGATATCCAACTCCGATTAATTGTAATTTCTTAGTATGACCAACTTCTACTCCTTGAATCATATTGTGTATCAAAGATCGGTATAATCCATGAAGAGATTTATCCAAATTATTATCTGATTTTCTCTCAAGTCTTAATTCGTTATTTTCAATAACAATTTCTATTTCAGGTCTTATATTCTGTGATAACTCTCCTAGCTTACCTTTAACGACAATAATTCCATGTTCATTTAAAACACTTACTCCATCTGGGATGACTATTGGGCTATTTCCTATTCTTGACATTTTTTTTATTTTATTAATACACGTAACACAACACCTCCCCTCCAATATTTAATTTTCTAGCTTCTTTATCTGTCACAACTCCTTTTGATGTAGAAATAATTGCGATTCCTAATCCATTAATTACTCTAGGTAACATTTTGTTATTAGAATACTTTCTCAATCCTGGCTTACTAATCCTAATAAGCTTCTTTATTGCAGGTTGTTTTGTTTTTAGATTATATTTAAGTGCAATTTTAATTTTGTCTTGATTTGTAGATTGTTTCTCAAACTTATAATTTAGAATATATCCTTTTTCATGCAATATTCTAGTGATTTCCTTTTTAAGATTTGATCCAGGAACGTCAACAATTCTATGTCCTGCCATTTGTGCGTTTCTCAATCTTGTTAAATAATCTGCTATTGGGTCTGTTAACATTTTCTTATATTTAATTTTACCAGCTTGCTTTTTTTACTCCAGGTATTAAACCAAAATTTGCCATCTCTCTAAATTTTACACGAGAGATTCCAAATTGACGCATATACCCCTTTGGTCTACCAGTTAATTTACATCTATTGTGCATTCTAATTGGAGATGCATTTCTAGGAAGTTTTTGAAGAGCATCATAGTCTCCGGCTTTTTTTAATGCAAGTCTCTTTTCTTTATATTTTTCTACACATTTTGCTCTTTTAACTTCTCGAGCTTTCATAGATTCTTTTGCCATAATTTTTATTCTTTATTTTTTTCCTGATTTTCTTCCTCTTGAACTTCTTCTTGCGTCTCCTCTTGAACTTCTTCTTGCGTCTCCTCTTGAACTTCTTCTTGCGTCTCCTCTTGAACTTCTTCTTGTAACCTCATTTCACTTTTATCTTGTCTATTAGAAGTAGATCTCTTACTCTCACTTTCCTTAAAGGGAAGTCCTAATTCAGTTAAAAGAGCTAATGCATCTTTGTCAGAATTTGTATTTGTTACAAAAGTAATATCCATACCAGTAATAGAATTAACTTTATCTATACTAATTTCAGGAAATGCAATCTGTTCAGTTATTCCTAAAGTGTAATTACCCCTACCATCAAACCCTTTGTTAGAAATACCTTTAAAATCTCGGACTCTAGGAAGTGTCGCAGTAATAAGTCTGTCAAGAAATTCATACATCTTATCTCCTCTCAATGTAGCCATGACTCCTACAGGCATTCCTTTTCGTAATTTAAAATTTGATATATCTTTTTTTGATTTAGTCATTACTGCTTTTTGACCTGTAATGATTGACATCTCATGCTGTGCAGCTTCCATCATTTTCTTATCTGAACTTCCTCTACCAACACCTTGATTTAAACAAATTTTTGTCAACTTAGGAACTTGCATAATAGATTTGTAATTCTTTCTTAAAGAGCTTACAATCTCTTCATTATATTTTTTCTTTAATCTAGGTATATATTTCATTACTTAATATTTTCTCCTGTTTTCTTCGAATATCTAGTTTTTTTACCTGTTTCCTTATCAATTCTTAAACCAACTCTTGTTTTTTCTCCAGATTTTGGATCAACAAGCATAAGATTTGATAAATGAATAGGTGCTTCTTTAGCAATAATTACTCCATCTGGATTAGCTGCATTTGGCTTAGAATGCCTTGACACCTTGTTGACTCCCTCAACAATAGCTCTATTCTCTTTTGGTAAAACTTTAAGAATTTTTCCTTGACTTCCTTTTTCAGTACCATTAAGGATTACAACCAAGTCATCTTTTTTTATTTTAAATTTTCTCATTTTAATAAACTATTTTTTACAACACCTCTGGGGCTAAAGAAACTACTTTCATAAAATCATTATCTCTCAATTCTCTTGCAACTGGACCAAAAACACGAGTACCTTTCATTTGACCAGAATCATCAATAATAACACATGCATTATCGTCAAAACGTATGTAAGAACCATCTTTTCGCCTTACTTCCTTTTTAGATCTCACAACAACAGCTTTTACAACCTGTCCCTTTTTCACATTTCCAGATGGAATGGCTTCTTTAACACTACCAACTATCAAATCTCCTAAAGAAGCGTATCTTTTTTTTGTACCCCCTAATACTCTTATACATAGTATTTGCTTAGCTCCGCTATTATCTGCTACTTTTAATCTAGATTCTTGTTGTATCATTTTTTATTTAGCTTTTTCGATTATCTCAATTAATCTCCAGTTTTTATTTTTACTTAACGGCTTAGTTTCCATAATCCTTACTAAATCTCCTTCTGAGCATTCATTTTTAGGATCATGCGCAATAAATTTTGAAGTTTTTTTAACAAATTTCCCATACAGCGCATGCTTTACTCTTCTTTCTATAGAAACAACAATAGATTTTTGCATTTTACTACTAGTAACAATACCCGTACGTTCCTTTCTTAAGTTTCTTTCCATGTATTATTTGTTTTTATTCAGTTTATTTCTTCTTGATATCTCTGTTAAAATTCTAGCAATATTCCTTTTTACAAACTTAATCTCTTGTGGGTTTTCCAGTGGAGAGACTGAGTGACTCATACGCATCTTAAACAATCTATCTTTTTCATTAGTAAGTAAATCATTTAACTCATTATCTGGCATCTCTAATAAAACAGCTCCTTTCATAATTATTATTTTTCTCTATATGTTCTTGAAATTATAAATTTTGTTTTAATGGGTAGCTTTTGAGAAGCTAATCTTAAAGCTTCCTTGGCAATATCAAAATTCACACCATCAATCTCAAATAATATCCTGCCAGGATTAATAGTTGCAACCCAGTATTCTGGAGCTCCCTTTCCTTTTCCCATCCTTACTTCAGCAGGCTTCTTTGTGACTGGTTTTGAAGGAAAAACTCTAATCCAAACCTGCCCCTCTCTTTTCATGTATCTTGTAACTGCAATACGAGCAGCTTCTATCTGTCTTGCTGTCATCCAACATTCCTCCAATGCTTTGATTCCAAAAGAACCAAATGCTAATTGATTTCCTCTTTGGGCATTTCCTTTCATTTTACCCTTCTGCATCTTTCTGTATTTAGTTTTCTTTGGCTGTAGCATCTCTTTATTTCTTTCTTCTATTTTGTTGTTTATTCATTTTTTTTGGATTCTTAAAATGCAGCATAAGATCTCTTTTCCCATATACTTCTCCTCTACATATCCAAACTTTTACTCCGATCTTACCGTAAGTTGTATCTGCTTCTCTTAAAGAATAGTCAATGTCTGCTCTAAAGGTGTGTAACGGTGTTCTACCATCTTTATACATTTCAGATCGCGCCATTTCAGCTCCATTTAAACGACCAGAAATAAATACTTTAACACCTTCAGCTCCCATTCTCATTGTGGAGGCAATAGCCATTTTAATAGCTCTTTTATAAGATATTCTACCTTCAATCTGTCTAGCAATATTCTCTGCTACTAAATTTGCCTCTAATTCAGGACGTTTAACTTCAAATATTTGAATCTCTACCTGTTTGTTAGTAATTTTTCTAATCTCTTCTTTTAGAGTCTCAACCTCTTGACCTCCTTTTCCGATGATAATTCCTGGTCTTGCTGTATGTATTGTTACGGTAATCAACTTAGGAGTTCTTTCAATGGCTATACGGGATACGCTCGCTTTAGCTAATCTTACAGAAAGATATTCTCTTATCTTATAATCTTCTGCTAGCCTATCTCCGAAATCATCACCACCATACCAGTTTGATTCCCATCCTCGGATATAACCAAGTCTATTACCTATTGGATTTGTTTTTTGCCCCATTTCTTATGCTTCTTTTTTAACAAAATTTTGACTTCTACTTTCTACTGTTATCGACACATGATTTGATCTTTTTCTAATTCTATGTGCTCTTCCTTGAGGTGCTGGCTGAATTCTCTTAAGCATACGTCCACTATCAACTTTTATACTTGATATAAATAGATTACTTTCATCCATCCTCTTGCCTTCATTTTTAGATTCCCAATTAGACAAAGCAGAAAGAAGTAATTTTTCAACTCTTCTTGATGCTTCTTTAGGATTCAACTTTAATTCACTTAAAGCCCTTTCAACAGACATTCCTCTAACCAGATCTGCTATAAGTCTCATTTTTCTTGGCGAGGTCGGGCAATTATTTAATTTAGCGAAAGAGATTTGCTTTCTCTCCTCCTTTCTTTCTTTTGCTTGTATTCTTTTTCTTGATCCCATATTGTTTATTTTCTATTTCCTGAATGACCTCGAAATGTTCGTGTTGGAGAAAATTCACCTAATTTATGACCAACCATATTTTCAGTAATATATACAGGGACGAATTGTCTTCCATTATGAACGGCTATAGTTTTTCCTACAAAATCTGGCGTTATCATTGATGATCTAGACCAAGTTTTAATAACTGAACTTTCTCCAGATTTATTCATAGCATCAATCTTTTTTTGCAACTTATAGTGAACGAACGGTCCTTTTTTTAACGATCTAGTCATATATTACTTTTTTCTTTTTTCAATTATATATTTACTAGAATGCTTCTTCTTATTTCTAGTTTTATATCCCTTAGCAGGTATTCCTTTTTTACTTCTAGGAAGCCCTCCAGAATGCTTTCCTTCACCTCCACCCATTGGATGATCAACAGGGTTTTTTACAGTCGCTCTTACTCTTGGCCTTCTTCTTTTCCATCTACTTCTTCCTGCTTTTCCTGAAACTTGCAGTTGATTTTCGGGATTAGAAACTGATCCAATAGTAGCGGTACATGCAGATAAGATTCTTCTAATTTCACCGGATGCTAGTTTAACTGTAGCATACTTTCCGTCTTTTGCCATTAGTTGTGCATGTGATCCAGCGCTTCTAGCAAGAATACCTCCTTGTCCTGGTTTTAATTCGATATTATGAATAATTGTTCCTAAAGGCATTTTGTTTAACGGAAGATTGTTTCCTATCTTAATAGGAGATTCTTCACCTGAAACAACCTGATCTCCCACTTGCATTCCTTCAGGGCAAACAATATATCTTTTTTCTCCATCCTTATAATGTAATAAAGATATGTATGCAGTTCTATTTGGATCGTACTCAATACTTGCTACTCTTGCTGGTATATTAAATTTATTTCTTTTAAAATCAATTATTCTATATCTTCTTTTATGACCTCCTCCTATATATTGCATTGTCATTTTACCACTTGAGTTCCTACCTCCAGAGTTTTTAGTTGGAAGCAATAAGCTCTTTTGAGGCTTTGAAGAGGTAACCGCATCAAATGATCTTGCGACCTTATGTCTTTGTCCTGGTGTTACTGGTTTTAATTTTCTAACTGCCATATTTCTCTTTTTAAATACTGCTGTAAAAATCAATTGTATCTCCTTCTGACAATTGAACTATTGCTTTTTTATATTTTTTAGTTTTTCCTGATATCATTCCTGACTTTGTGCCTCTTACTCTTTTTTTTCCAATACAAATCATGGTTCTAACTGCAATAACATCAACATCATAATGATTTTCTACAGCTTTCTTAATCTCAACTTTATTTGCTTTATTATCAACCATAAAAGCATATCTATTGAAGGCTTCTGCTTGCTCAGTCATTTTTTCTGTAATTATGGGTTTTAAAATAATGCTCATTGTTTTATGCTTTTAAAAAGTTGTTCTCTATTTCTTTTATTGAATCTACTGTAATTAGCATTGTTTCAGAATTAAGAATTTCATATGTATTAATTTCAGATGCCAACATAACTCTAGAATTCTTCAAATTTCTAGAAGAAAGAAGAATATTTTTATCTACTTGTGGAAGTACAAGTAAAGTTTTGTTTTCTTTTTGATTGATATTCTCTAATAAATCTAGGTATGCTTTTGTGCTAGGTTTTTCAAAAGAAAAATTCTCAAGAACTATAATATTTTTTTCTGATGCTTTATAAGAAAGAGCTGATTTTCTTGCTAATCGCTTAAGCTTCTTGTTAAGTTTAAAAGAATAGTCTCTTGGTCTAGGGCCAAAAACTCGACCTCCTCCTCTAAAAAGTGGATTTTTGATATCTCCAACTCTTGCAGAACCACTTCCTTTTTGCTTTCTTAACTTTTTTCGACTACCTTTAATCTCTCCTCTTTCTTTTGTTTTATGATTCCCTTGTCTTTTTGAGGCAAGAAACTGTTTAACGTCTAAATAAACAGCATGCTGATTAGGCTCAATGCCAAAAATATCTGAACTTAAGCTTATATTCTTCTTAGTTTCCTTTCCTTTTATATTTGTAACAGCTATTTTCATTATTTCTCAATAGTTATATATGAATTACGAGCCCCTGGAACCGCTCCTTTAACCAACAAAATATTCTTATCTTCGATTACTTTCACAATTTGTAAATTCTCTATCTTAACCTTCTGATTTCCTGTTTGCCCAGCCATTCTCATACCTTTAAAAACACGTGCTGGATACGATGCGGCTCCAATAGATCCTGGCGCTCTCATTCTATTATGCTGTCCATGTGTTGCATCTCCAACACCAGCAAAATTATGTCTTTTAACCACACCTTGAAAACCCTTACCTTTAGATGTTCCAGAAACAGTAACAAAATCTCCTTCTTCAAAAAGATTGACTGTTACTGTATCACCTAAAGCAACATCCTCTTTAAATGAAATAAATTCTCTAATTCTTTTAACAGGACTAGTTTTACTTTTCTTAAGATGACCTTTGAGCGCCTTGTTAACTCTGCTTTCTTTTTGAGAACCATATCCTAATTGAATAGCATCATAACCATCCTTTTCTTTAGTTTTAAATTGTAACACCTTACACGGACCAGCTTCTATTACTGTGCACGGAATATTCTTTCCTTCTTCTGTAAAGATTGATGTCATTCCTATTTTTTTTCCTATTAATCCCGGCATTTTATATAAATTTAAATTACTTTAATTTCTACATGAACTCCACTAGGTAATTCTAATTTCATAAGAGCATCTGTTGTTTTAGAAGATGGACTATATATATCAATTAATCTTCTATGGTTAGCTAATTGAAATTGTTCTCTCGATTCCTTATTTACATGAGGAGATCTTAAAACAGTATAAATTCTTTTATGTGTAGGCAATGGTATGGGCCCACTAATAATTGCTCCTGCATTCTTAACTGTTTTAACTATCTTCTCAGCAGATTGGTCAACCAATAAATGATCGAATGATTTTAATTTTATTCTAAGTTTTTGTGCCATTTCGATTAATCTTGTTTAACTCCTTTTACATTAGCAATAACTTCCTCAGCTATATTCTTTGGAGCAACATCAAACTGATGAAACTCCATTGTAGAAGTAGCTCTACCTGAAGTGATTGTTCTTAAATCTGTGATGTATCCAAACATTGCTGACAAAGGGACTTTTGCCCTAACAATCTTTGACCCAGCTTTATCATCCATACCTTCTACCTGCCCTCTTCTTCTATTTAAATCCCCTATTACATCTCCCATATTTTCTTCAGGGGTAACAACGTCTAATTTCATAATTGGCTCTAATAAAGTTGGAGATGCTTGTTTTGCCGCTGCTTTAAAAGCAATTTGCGCACAAAGCTCAAAAGAAAGCTGATCAGAATCAACATCATGATAAGAGCCATCAAATAAACGTACCTTCATATTATTAATGGGATATCCAGCTAAAACTCCATTTGACATCGCCATTTTAAATCCTTTTTCAACAGAAGGAATAAACTCTTTTGGAATATTTCCTCCTTTTATTTCATTAATAAATTGTAATCCTTCTCCTTCAAAGTCTGAATCAACTGGAGATAACTCGAAATTAATATCTGCAAATTTACCTCTACCACCAGATTGCTTTTTATATATCTCCCTATGTGTAATAGACCCTGTTATAGCTTCCTTATATGCGACTTGAGGAGCTCCTTGATTACATTCAACATTAAATTCTCTTTTTAATCTATCGATAATAATATCTAAGTGAAGTTCTCCCATTCCAGATATTATCGTTTGACCTGAATCTTCATCTGTTTTTACTGTAAATGTAGGATCTTCCTCTGCTAATTTTGATAAAGCAACTCCTAGTTTATCTAAATCTTTCTGGGTTTTTGGTTCAATTGCAATACCTATAACTGGATCTGGAAAATCCATCGATTCCAAAACAATAGGGGCTTGCTCAGAACATAATGTGTCTCCTGTTTTTATATCTTTAAAACCAACTAATGCTGCAATATCTCCTGCCTGTAAAGAATCAATCTGATTCTGTTTATTTGAATGCATTTGATATATTCTTGATATTCTCTCCTTATTTCCTGATCTAGTGTTTAACACGTATGTTCCAGAATTTAATGTTCCAGAGTAAGCTCTCGTAAAACACAACCTGCCAACATATGGATCTGTAGCAATTTTAAATGCAAGTGCGGAAAAGGGATCGTTAGCATTAGGTTTTCTGGATTCAACATCCTCTGTTTTTGGATTTGTTCCTTCTATAGCTTCAACATCTAATGGAGATGGAAGAATCTCCATAACCATATCTAACATAGTTTGAACTCCTTTATTTTTAAACGCAGAACCACACATCATTGGGACAACTTTTCCAGAGATTGTAGCTTCTCTTAGGGCTGTTAGTATTTCTCTTTCTGTTAACGAGTTTTCATCTTCAAAATATTTTTCCAGTAACTTGTCATCAAACTCTGCAACAGCTTCAAGTAACTTACCTCTATAATCTCTTGCTTCTTCTAGTATATCATCCGGTATTTCAACTTCTTTAAAAGTCATTCCTTGATCTTCCTCGTTCCAAACTATTCCTTTAAAATTAATTAAATCAACAACTCCTTTAAAGTTATCTTCAGATCCAATAGGAATTTGTAATGGCAATGCATGTGAGCCCAGCATTTCTTTAACCTGATCGCAAACATTTAAAAAATTAGATCCTTGTCTATCCATTTTATTAACAAATCCAATTCTAGGAACATTGTAATTATTTGCCAACCTCCAATTAGTTTCAGATTGCGGCTCAACACCGTCAACAGCGCTAAACAAGAAAACCAAACCATCCAAAACTCTTAAAGACCTATTTACTTCAACGGTAAAGTCTACGTGTCCAGGTGTATCGATAATATTTACATGGTAGTCTGTTCCTCTATAAGGCCATTTTAAAGTTGTTGCAGCAGAAGTAATAGTAATACCTCTTTCTTGTTCTTGTTCCATCCAATCCATAGTAGCTGCTCCATCGTGAACTTCTCCAATCTTATGATTAACTCCTCCATAATACAAGATTCTTTCTGTAGTGGTAGTTTTTCCAGCATCAATGTGTGCTGCAATTCCAATGTTTCTAGTGTATTTTAAATCTCTTGCCATTTTTTAAAAATTAAAATCTAAAATGTGAAAATGCTTTATTTGCTTCTGCCATTCTATGTGTATCTTGCTTCTTTTTGTAAGCGGTACCCTCTTCTTTATAAGCTGCTAAAATCTCTGCTGCCAAACGCTGACTCATAGTTTTTTCATTACGATTACGAGAAGCGTTAACAAGCCATTTCATACCTAGTGATATTTTTCTATCTTCTCTAACTGGATGTGGGATTTGAAATGTTGCTCCTCCAATTCTTCTACTTCTAACCTCAACATGAGGCATAACATTTTCTAATGCTTTTTCCCAAACTTTAATAGAATTTTCTTCTGTTATCTTCTCTGCAACAACATCAAGTGCGTTATAAAATACCTTAAACGCTGTATTTTTCTTTCCATCCTTCATTAGATTATTAACAAATCTAGTAGCTAGAACGCTATTAAATCTAGGATCTTCAGCAAGTATTCTTTTCTTGGCTCTTCTTTTTCTCATTATTTAGGTTTTTTAGTACCGTATTTTGATCTTCTTTGTGTTCTTTCTCCAACTCCAGATGTATCCAAAGCCCCTCTAACAATATGATATCTTACTCCAGGTAAATCTTTAACTCTTCCTCCTCTAACAAGTACAACAGAATACTCTTGTAAATTATGACCTTCTCCGCCTATATAAGCATTTACTTCATTCCCATTAGTTAATCTAACTCTCGCTACTTTTCTAAGTGCTGAGTTAGGTTTTTTTGGAGTTGTTGTATATACCCTTGTACATACTCCTCTTCTTTGAGGGCATGAATTTAAAGCTAAGGATTTACTCTTTTTCTTTAAGCTTAATCTTCCTTTTCTGACTAATTGTTGTATTGTTGGCATCTATTATTTCTAATTAAAATGGCCGGCAAATTTACTAATTTATTCATGAAATATGAAAAATTTTAACTATTTTTTAGATGACAGTGAAATGTAGATTAAAAATAAACTCACTGGAATTGGTTTTATAAGCGATATAATCTCTGTTAATTAATGTAAAATTAACTTATAAAAATTGGTGATTTTTCCAACCTCT
>MDTE01195985.1_pt1 | contig 18345 bp, 14 predicted proteins | sample 811231 | NCBI WGS metagenome assembly MDTE01 (sample SAMN05326651, study PRJNA326480) | marine metagenome | isolation source: seawater | place: Indian Ocean: Red Sea | collected 2010 | reverse complement strand
GCTTTTGATAGGTTTCTTTGGCTATCACCTTCTGCAAGCGAGCATTTATTCTAAAGAATTGCACCAAGCTAGCCCTATTCAGAACAAAATAACCTTGGGCTTGGACGTCGATGATCAGGCCCCCATAGTTGCCCGTGCGACTGAACTACCCTTTGCTGATAACAGTATTGATGCAATATTGTTGCATCACCTTTTAGATTTTCTAGATACTCCTCTAGATACGCTCCGGGAATTTGCTCGAGTGTCCTTGCCTATGGGGCATCTGGTTGTAGTGGGGTTTAACCCAATAAGTCTGTGGGGGGTCTGGAAGCTACCCGCAGGTCTAAGTGGACGCGCTCCTTGGCTTGGTCGCTTCATTCGGCCCAGTCGGTTAATGGATTGGTTAAATGTGCTCAATTTCAAGATTGATCGAGCCCAATATTGCATATACAGTCCTCCTATTGTTAGACAATCCGTTCGAAAACTCGATTATTCCAAGGGGCTAAGTCGAAACATTAATCTGCCTGTGGGGGCGGTATATGTGATCGTGGCCCGTAAGCAGGTAAGCACAATGACACCCATACGCCGGCCCTGGAATTCGCGTCGACTAGAACTCGCTAAAAGCGGTTTCAGTGCAGTCCCACCGGTTCGAAACGGTGTTTTAAGACGAATGCGAGACTAGTTTGGCCCAGGAAGTTGAGATATATACTGATGGAGCCTGTAGAGGCAATCCAGGTCCAGGTGGTTGGGGTGTGCTACTTCGCTATGGTGATAACGAGAAACAGTTGTGGGGTGGTGTGCAGAGTACGACCAATAATCGAATGGAACTCACGGCGGCGATCAAGGCATTGGAAGCACTTAGTAGGGGATGCTCTGTTTTGTTAACTACAGATTCGCAATATGTTCGTCAGGGAATCACTCAGTGGATTGAGAATTGGAAAAGAAAGGATTGGAAGACCTCAAATAGAAAACCCGTAAAAAACAAAGATCTATGGTTGAGGCTTAATCAGTTAACACAAAAACACGAGATTAGCTGGCATTGGGTTAAGGGACATGATGGTCATCCGGAGAATGAATTGGTGGATGGTTTGGCGAATAGAGGAATTGATGAGTTGGAATCTGAGCAATGAGACAGGTAGTACTAGATACTGAGACGACCGGACTGGAAGTAGAAGCAGGGCATAGGATTCTGGAAATTGGCTGTGTGGAAATCATAGGCAGATGTCTGACACGGCGTCACTTCCACCACTACATTAATCCTCAGCGGGATATTGATGAGGGTGCGCTTGAAGTCCATGGAATCACGAGTGAATTTCTCAAAGATAAGCCCGTATTTGAAGAGATTTGGGAGGGATTCCTCGAATTCGTAAATGGTGCAGAGCTGATTATGCACAATGCAGTATTTGACACCCAGTTCATCAATCAGGAGATGAAATACCTATCGCCTAAGCTGGGAGCTATCACTGATTATTGTACGGTGGTGGATAGCCTTGAGCTGGCAAGGAACAAGCATCCTGGGCAGAAGAATAATCTGGACTCTTTGTGTAAACGCTACAACGTAGATAATTCCCAACGTGATCTACATGGTGCGCTACTTGATGCTGAAATTCTGGCAGATGTTTATTTGTTGCTGACGGGTGGTCAGGTGAACCTAAGCCTAGGTGATAATACGTCTTCTTCTTTGACAGTTAGCAAGACACTTAGATCAATGGAAGATCGTCCATTACTGAAGATTATTCGTGCAACGCCTGAAGAGCTAGCAAGGCACGAAGAAAAACTTGATCAACTTCAGGCTGGCGCTGCGGCTGGTTGCGTCTGGAAACGTATGGATCCCGGCGATGTGGTCTGAGCCTAACCTTGCTTTTGTTTCCTCAGCAAAGATACCTGATGAATATACCAAGGCTTGGTATTTCCTGGTGCAAGGCGACCGGCTAGCAATCCATTTTGATGCGAACGAGCAATGGCGCCCTATCAATGAGAATGAGATTGAGGTTCATGCAAAAGCAGAGCTAGAACGTCATTTTCTGGGGTTCCTTGGTGAGGTGGCGTGCTTCGTGGTCGAAGTAGAGTATATCCCTGACGTTGAATTCTCTGGATTGAGGTCACTCTTTTCGCGGATGGATAACTTGATGATCGATCTAGCAGGGCGCGCCCTGCAAGTTAGTGATTGGCACAGAAATCATCAATATTGTGGGAAGTGTGGTGCGCGAACAGTGACACATGATAACGACCGCGCTATGGTGTGTAGCACCTGTAGGATTTTTTCGTATCCAAGGCTATCGCCATCGATTATCGTTCTTGTCCACCGCGGACAAGAGGTTCTTCTAGCTAGGAATCATAGATTTCCTGAAGGCATGTACAGCACGCTCGCCGGATTTGTTGAGCCGGGTGAATCTATTGAGCAGACGCTTGTACGTGAAGTGAATGAAGAAGTGGGCGTCAATGTTAATAATCTTGAGTATCTGGGCAGTCAGCCTTGGCCGTTTCCCAATTCCCTGATGCTAGGTTTCCATGCCGAGTATGTATCTGGTGAGATAGTTTTACAGGAAGAAGAAATTGCAGATGCAGGTTGGTTCGCGTGCGATGATTTACCTAATATTCCTGGTAAAACCGCCATTGCACGTTGGTTGATAGATGACTATCTGGAGAAAATCGGTATTGATGTCTGAATAGACGCCTGCTCGTATCCACAGACTACATCGACAGATAATGGCAATAATCTGATAGCATTGTATTTTCTTTTATCGTCCGAGGTTCGAGTTTTTGGAATTTCTATTTGAATACGGTCTATTTCTTGCGAAAGCATTGACACTGCTAGCCGCGCTTCTTGTGGTCGTCATGATTGTGGCTGGTTTCAACCAGCGGCATCATGAAAAAGAAGGTGGTCATATCGAAATAAAGAACGTCAATGAAGCGATTGATAACCTCTCTCTGAATCTCAAACATCTTGTACTCAATCCAGAGCAGAGAAAGCTTGAACAAAAGGAAGAAAAGAAGCGGAAAAAAGAAGAACAGAAGGCGCAAAAGAGAAAAGCGAAAGAGGGAGGGGAGGACCGGAAAAGAGTTTTTGTAATAGATTTCGAAGGTGATCTTCAGGCCTCTGCGGTCAAATCCCTTAGGGAAGAAGTCACAGCGATTCTTTCCGTCGCCAAAGAGTCGGACGAGGTTGTTGTTCGCCTTGAAAGCCCCGGAGGGGTTGTGCATGGGTATGGCCTGGCAGCGTCTCAACTCAAACGTATTGTAATCAGTGGCATTGACCTAACGGTCGCTGTGGACAAGGTCGCGGCTAGTGGGGGCTACATGATGGCATGTATAGCTGACAGAATCGTAGCCGCTCCTTTTGCATTGTTAGGTTCGATTGGTGTGGTTGCGCAGATGCCAAATTTTCACCGTTTTCTAAAAAACAGGGATGTTGACGTCGAGGTACATACCGCAGGAGAGTACAAACGAACGCTTACACTGTTCGGTGAAAACACGGAGAAGGGGCGAGAGAAGTTTGTCGACGAGCTGGAAGACGTTCATGCGTTGTTTAAGAATTTTGTTTCCGAGAATAGGCCTCAAGTGAATATTGAAGCCGTATCGACTGGAGAAGCTTGGTACGGGACTCGGGCCCTAGAGAATGATCTAGTTGATGAATTGATGACAAGCGACGAGTTTATTACGAAAAAATGCGTTCAATCTGATGTCTTTCTTGTCAAGTATGTCCTGCACAAAAACAAGATTGAACGTCTGATGGATCGGTTTTCCGGAGTTAATCTTGAAGAATTGCTACACAGATTCCTCAGCCGATAATACGTGTGGGTCTAGTTCCTGCGCAAATTGTCAGATACTCCGATCGGAGTTGGATACCTAAAGACAACCAGATAAGAAGACACAAGAAAGGTAATTATTGCAGTTGCCTGGATTAAGTGGGACGCGCTCTGACTGATAAGTGCCTCGGAAGTCGCGATGAAGGCGATCAGCAGTGAGAACTCGCTGATTTGTCCCAGTCGGAAGCCAATTTCCCAACCTACGCTGACGGATTCGCTGACGCCATGCAAAAGTACCCGAAATACCACTGGCTTGAGAATAAGAATTGTGCCCGCCAGGAGTAACGAGGGTAGTGCCACCTCCATAAGTAATCCCAGGTGAAACGATGCACCCAGTGAGAAGAAGAACAGCACGAGAAAAAAGTCACGCAACGGTTTGAGGTTCTCTGCAATGTAGTAAGCTATAGGGCTCGTTGCGATGGATACGCCGGCAATAAACGCGCCGACCTCAAGTGACAGTCCCGCTAGTTCAGCGATTTCTGCTAATCCAAGACACCATCCAATAGCGACTAGGAATATGTACTCGTGGAAAGCATCAAATCGCGCCAGCAGTTTGAGTAATACATAGCGAACCAACACGAACGCAAAGAGAATTATCAACGGAAGACTGACCAGTACACGAATGACCTTTGCCGCGCCGGAAAACTCAAGGAATCCGCCGGATAGGATCAGCAGGACGATAATTGCGATCAGGTCCTGAATTAGGAGCAGGCTAACCACTAGTTCGCCAGTGTGTCGGTGGTGCAACACTGTGGTCGGCAATAGCTTGATACCAATTATCGTACTGGAGAACATCATCGCGATGCCGATGACAACGTTTTCCTGCCAGGTGTAACTCGTTAGGTGACCTATCAAAAAGCCAATCGCGAAGAACAACGCGGAGCTAGCTATTGCGACGAGCATCGCATTCTTCAGCATGTTTCCTAATTTTGATGGCTGCATATCGAGGCCAAGGAGGAATAATAGGAATATGATTCCGATTTTGGCGATGCTGTTAATTAATGAGGGATCGACTATCAGAGATGTGCCAGATGGACCCAAAAGCACTCCTACGCCTATGTAGGCAATAATAAGAGGCTGTCGTGTGTATAACGCGAGGGTCGCTAACACTGCGGCGCTGGAGAAGATGAGAAAAAAAGAGGTAAGTAGAGAGTCCATAGCCTCATTATAGTCTCTCGATTTAAAGCTCGCTAAAGAGATGTGGCTAACGACGCCTGAACAATGGCTCCGGTCTGTCGGCTGTCGGCTGATAGCTAATGCTGAATCCTGAAAGGCTCGCCAGAGAGGCTTCGATATCCTGGCTGTCTGCCAGCTCAAAAGCATCGAAGCCGCAACGGATCATTTGCTCTAGCTCATCTCTTCTAACATCACCTATCGCTCTGATCTCTCCTTCATACCCGTATCTGCGTCGAAGAATGTGAGCGCTTGAGTACGCTCTGCCGTCATTGAACGCTGTGAAGTTGAGTGCAATTACATTGCAGTTAAGTTTGCCTTCTAGTAACTCGACCTCTTCGTCGCTATCGAGCCAGACGCCATAGTCATTTCGACCCGCCAGTGCTTCCAGGTTCTCAAGATAAACAGAAAGAGGTAACAATTGGTTGTCGATTGAAATATCCACGTTGTCACCAATTACAACAACGAGGTTGGATTCAACAATCTCACCATTCTTTATTATGTTAGTCATTGCTTGGATACAGCGCGTCTTTGAATGGTTGAATGCCAAGCCGGTGAAAAGTATCGAGAAACTCTTCGTCTGCTTCGCGTTTCTCTACGTAGAGATTGACTATGGTCTCTATGACACTTGGGATTTCCTCTCGCGCGAAGCTCGGCCCTAGGATCTTGGCAATTGCTGCGGCGGAATTAGCGCTCCCGCCGACTGAAACCTGGTAAAACTCTTCCCCTTTCTTGTCGACTCCCAGGATGCCTATATTGCCTACATGATGGTGACCGCAAGCGTTCATGCATCCCGAGATATTGATGTGCAATTCTCCAAGGTCATGGAGATAATTCAGGTCATCAAAACGACGTTGAATCGCTTCTGCAACTGGAATTGACTTCGCATTGGCGAGGGAACAATAGTCGCCTCCTGGACAGCAGATCATATCTGTGAGGAGTCCAAGATTTGGCGATGCTAGTTTCGCATGAACCAGAGACTGCCAAAGCGTGAAAAGATCTTTTTGTCGCACATCAGCTAAAGTTACATTCTGCTCGTGAGTTATTCGTAATTCACCAAAACTATATGTGTCCGCAAAGTCTGCTATCAGTTCCATTTGTTCGTCTGTTACATCGCCGGGGGCTACTCCGGTCGACTTAATTGCCAGATTGACAATGGCATATCCTGGTACCCTATGTGGTAGCACATTGTGACCGAGCCAGTCACCGAATGCGCGATTATCTGAACTTAGTTCGTCCTGAGGGTCCACGTCTTCAAGAGATTCATAGGCAGGTGGCGTAAAACAAGACTTAGCACGGTTAATTTCGTCGTCCGTTAGTGTGCCAGGCCCATCTTTGATATTGGCCCACTCTTCTTCTACCTTCTCAGCAAAAACCTCCGGTGTCATCGCGCGGACCAGGATCTTGATTCTCGCTTTGTATTTGTTGTCTCGTCGACCGTATCGGTTGTAAACCCTGAGTACTGCTTCCACATAGGTAAGTAAATGTTCCTGTTTGATAAAATTTTTAATCAGGCTGCCAATAACAGGTGTTCTGCCAAGGCCGCCACCGGCGAGAATCTGGAATCCTTTTTCACCGTCACGTTTAATGATCCGAATGCCAATATCGTGCACTTGGATTGCAGCGCGGTCTTCGGTCGACCCTGTTACCGCGATTTTGAATTTCCGTGGCAGCCAATTGAACTCCGGATGAAATGTAGACCATTGGCGCAGTAATTCAGCCCATGGTCTGGAGTCTTCAATCTCGTCCCTGGCAGCGCCCGCGTATTGATCTGTTGTTACATTTCTAACGCAGCTACCGCTGGTTTGAATGGCATGCATCTGCACGCTGGCGAGTTCCTCCAGGATATCGGGGACCTCCTCCAGCAGTGGCCAGTTAAGTTGGATATTTTGTCGTGTGGTGAAATGACCGTAACCTTTGTCATAGTGTCGGGTGATATGAGCCACTTTGCGCAACTGCTCTGATGACAGCATTCCGTAGGGGACAGCGATACGAAGCATGGGGGCCAGTCGTTGAACGTAGAGTCCGTTTCTCAGACGTAACTGCTGAAACTCATCGGCCGGTATTTCGCCGGCTAGAAATCGCTCGGTCTGATCGCGATATTGAGCGACACGTTCATTGACCATCTTCTGATCGTATGCGTCATATTGGTACATATGAATGTCTTGACCTAGAAAACGGCTAACTATACCAGCCTTGGGTTGGGAACCCTACCTTTCACAGATGCTGTATTGCTATAAGTATATAGCTGCCCGTTTTAGTGGTAGGTAACCTTCTATTTGTATAATTGTAGAAAAAATTCGGTAATAACCATGAATGCAGAGTCATCTAATATCGCTGCTGTTGCGCTGGTTGTGATACCGGTGATTGCCATTATCTTTTGGCTATAAGGGCAGTAGGGTGGGTTACTGCTGGCGACCCATAGTTGTCAACTATCTGTACTTAAGAACCGGTTGTAACCACTTCTCCACATCACTCAGCGACATTCCTCTGCGGTTCGCGTAATTGGCAACCTGGTCATTTTCTATCTTGCCAAGTCCAAAGTAACGCGCTTCAGGGTGTGAAAAATAGAAACCGCTCACGGAAGCTGCAGGGGTCATTGCATAGTGCGATGTTAGTTTGACGCCAATTTCCTCAGGTGCGCGTAGGAGACCAAACAGCGTTTCTTTTTCCGTGTGGTCAGGACAGGCTGGGTACCCAGGAGCGGGGCGAATACCTTGATAATCTTCCTTTATGAGTTCTTCGTTTGATAGTTTTTCCCCTGAGACATAGCCCCAGTAGGTTTTCCTTACGTCCTCATGCAGCTTCTCTGCGAAAGCTTCAGCTAAACGGTCAGCGATAGCCTTAAGCAGGATAGCGTTGTAGTCATCCTTATTTGCCTCATAGGTTGTTACCAGTTCTTCGACGCCTATACCTGCGGTTACTGCGAATCCACCAATATAGTCCGGAAGACCAGTTTCAAGAGGAGCGATAAAGTCTGACAGGCAGAAATTCGGTTGCTGGTTTGGTTTATCTGTTTGTTGACGCAGATGATATAACCTAGTCAATTCTTCTGTTCTGGCGTCATCCTTGAACAGGATGATGTCGTCCCCATCAGAGTTAGCTGGCCAGAAACCGATCACCGCTTTGGCGGTGAGCCTTTTACTCTTTGTCAGTGATGTCAGCATCTGTTGTGCATCGTCGAACAAGGATTGGGCAGCTTCACCAACCACTTTGTCATTAAGTATTTTTGGGTACTTTCCCGCAAGTTCCCACGCGATAAAGAACGGCGTCCAGTCTATATAGGGTATTAGGGTTTCAAGGGGATAATCGACAAAGGTCTTGATTCCAATGAGGTTCGGTGTCGGCGGTTTATAGTCTTGCCAGTTCAGTTCCGGGCTGTTTGCGACGGCGTCGGTATAGGACAGGGTATTGCTTTTTTGTTGTCGCTTTTCGTTGCGTTGACGCACGGTTTCGTATTCGAGACGGATTTCCTCACAAAAAGTGACTTTGTTTTCAGCACTCAAAAGTCGTGACGCAACACTAACCGCACGAGATGCATCAGAGACGTAGACCGTTGCATCATTCTCATAACACGGTTCTATTTTTACTGAGGTGTGTGCTTTTGATGTTGTGGCGCCGCCAATCAACAATGGAAGAGCAAATTCCTGTCGCTGCATTTCACTGGCGACATGCACCATTTCGTCCAGGGAAGGCGTGATGAGCCCTGATAGGCCAATTATATCGACCTGTTCATCACGTGCTGTTTTGAGTATCTGCTCTGCTGGTACCATAACACCAAGGTCCAGCACTTCATAGTTGTTACACTGCAACACCACGCCGACGATGTTCTTGCCAATGTCATGGACGTCACCTTTAACCGTAGCCATAAGAATCTTCCCCTTGGTACTTGAGGTTTCATCTTTCTCCGAATCGATGAATGGTATTAGGTGGGCAACCGCCTGCTTCATTACTCGCGCACTTTTTACAACCTGCGGTAAAAACATTTTTCCCGAACCAAATAGGTCACCTACGGTGTTCATACCATCCATTAGTGGGCCTTCGATGACCTCGATGGGACGAGCGTATTTAAGACGGGCCTCTTCTGTATCATCAACAATATATTTGTTATTTCCCTGAACGAGCGCATGAGACAACCTTTGTTCAACCGGCAACTCTCGCCAAGCGAGGTCCTCAGCCTTTGTGGTGCTTGATCCTCCGGTATACTGCTGGGCAATTTCGAGCAGGGCATCCGTAGCATTTGATGTGCGATTGAGAATAACGTCTTCGATACAGTTTTTAAGGTCCTGCGGGATATCTTCATAGATTGCCAGTTGCCCGGCGTTAACGATTCCCATGGTTAGTCCTGCCCTTATGGCGTGGTATAAAAAAACCGCATGTATTGCTTCTCGGACCTGATTGTTGCCGCGAAACGAAAACGAGACATTACTGATGCCACCCGAAATTGATGCGCCAGGGAGGTTTTCTTTGATGTATTTGCAGCACTCGATAAAGTCGACGCCGTAGGTATCGTGTTCTTCAATGCCGGTGGCGACTGCGAACACATTTGGATCAAAAATAATGTCCTCAGGCGCGAAACCAACTTCATTCACCAGGATGTCGTAGGATCGTTTGCAAATCTGCTGTTTTCTGTTGAGGTTATCTGCCTGCCCAGTCTCGTCGAAAGCCATCACAATAACTGCAGCGCCGTACTTCAGGCACAGGCGTGCTTGCTTCTTGAATTCTTCTTCACCCGCCTTGAGACTGATAGAGTTAACGATCGATTTGCCTTGTACACATTTAATACCCGCTTCAATGATTTCCCACTTAGAAGAATCAATCATGATGGGAACTTTGCTTATATCAGGTTCGGCTGCGATTAGATTAAGAAACTTGATCATTGCTTCCCTGGACTCGAGCATCCCCTCATCCATGTTTACATCGATGATCTGTGCTCCGTTATCGACCTGCTGTTTTGCAACCTCCAGAGCAGTCTCATAGTCTTCTTCTCTCACCAGACGAGCGAATCTGGCAGAGCCCGTGACGTTGGTTCTCTCACCAACATTCACGAATAAGGAGTCGCCTCTGATCGAAAATGCTTCAAGTCCGCTAAGCAGGCAATTTTTTGAGCCAGCTACTAAGTTCCGTGGCTTATACCTAGCGGCGAGTTCGGTGAACGCTACTATGTGTTCTGGTGTTGTTCCACAGCAGCCGCCAATGATGTTAACGAGCCCACTGCTAATATAGCCTTCTATACTGTTTACCATCTCACTGACGGTTTCATCGTACTCGCCAAATTCGTTAGGTAAGCCACGATTGGGATAAGCACTGACAAAGCAATCTGCGATTCTGGAAATCGATTCGATATAGGGTCTGAGTGCGTCGGCCCCGAGGGCACAATTGAAGCCAACACTTAACGGCTGAGCATGACGAACCGAGGCCCAAAATGCCTCCGTGGTCTGTCCTGACAGGAGTCGACCGCTTGCATCGGTTATCGTGCCGGAAACCATGATTGGTAGGTCTAGTGAACGCGTCTCAAGCGAGGACAAGGCTGCAAATATTGCGGCTTTTGCATTCAAGACATCGAATATGGTTTCAATGAGAATGATATCTGCCCCGCCGTCGATGAGACCGCGGATGCCTTCACTATAGTCTTCAACCAATTCGTCAAAAGTGATATTGCGAAAACCCGGATCATTCACATCGGGAGATAGGCTTGCTGACCTAGTGGTTGGTCCTATGGCACCAGCCACGAATCTTGGTTTGTCGTCCTCAAATTCATCTGCCGCCTGTCTTGCCAGTTTGGCGGCAGCACAATTGATTTCGTAGACCAGATCCTGGGTTCCATAATCTGACTGAGAGACTCTGTTCGCGGTAAAGGTATTGGTCTCGATGATGTCGGAACCCGCGGCAAGATACCTACGATGAATGTCGCAGATCACTTCAGGTTGGGTTAACACTAAAATTTCGTTGTTTCCACCCAGGCTCGAATCGTGATCGGTGAAGCGGGACCCGCGGTAGTCCGCTTCAGTCAGCTTATGTGCTTGAATCTCGGTCCCCATAGCACCATCCATCACTAAGATACGATTCCTAAGGGTTTCCCGCAGTAATGTGGATTGGTTCATCAGTTTCCACTGTTGTGATCCGAAGAGGGGTTAGTCTACCAAGATCAATAAAGGTTGTTTTGAAGATCAGTACTGATCAGGATGAGTGAGTTTCATACACAAACCCTTTAATAAATAAGGGCTTACTGAGATTCTCTTGGTTCCTGTAACATAGCTGGAGTACAATGTGCACAATGGAGTAACGAAGAAAAGTGAGAAAAGGATCAATGGTTGAGATAACTGAATCAGCACAGGATTACCTCCGTGACCTTTTGAGTAAACAGGAAGGAGATGAAGTGGGCATTCGCATCTTTATTACGGACCCGGGAACGCCCATGGCGGAAACCTGTATCGCTTACTGTCCGGAGGGAGAGGAGCAGTCCACTGACGAACGCGTGGAGTACGAGGGATTCAGTGGTTGGATAGATGACCGCAGCAAGCCATTTTTGGATGAAGCGTTGGTGGATTATGCTGAAGACCGTATGGGAGGACAGCTAACGATAAAAGCGCCAAACTCAAAGGTGCCTAAAGTTTCTGATGACAGCCCGCTTGAAGATCGAATTAATTACGTGCTGCATAGTCAGGTCAATCCTTCACTAGCGGAACACGGCGGAATGGTAACGCTGGTCGAAGTCGCCCAGGATAGTGTCGCCGTTCTTCAGTTTGGTGGTGGTTGCCAAGGTTGTGGGATGGTCGATATGACTCTGAAAGATGGCGTTGAGAAATCTTTGTTGGAGCAGATTCCTGACCTCAAAGGCGTTAGTGATGTCACTGATCACTCCTTGCGGGAAAACGCATACTTCAAATAGTCGTTTTATGCGAGGGTTATCCTTTAGCGCTCCAGTCTACTCAGGCAGATTGCTCTATCAGATCGTCCTAGGTTGGTGCACGCCGGGTTGGTAAAACGTCTTTTACGCTATCGCGCAGGTTATGCATCATCTCTTCGGTAGTCTCCCAATCGACGCACTTGTCGGTAACTGATACACCGTATTCCAGCTTACTGCGATCTTCAGGGATAGATTGATTACCTGCTTTGATGTTGCTTTCAACCATTAACCCGATAATCGAATTGTTCCCATCGATAATCTGGTTGGTGACGTTTTTCATCACAAGTGGTTGCAGGTTGTGATCCTTGTTGGAGTTTGCATGGCTGCAATCAATCATGATGTTCGCTGGGATGCCTGCTTTGAGCAGTTGTTGCTCGCATACAGACACGTTAACGCTATCGTAGTTAGTGCTACCGCCACCGCCACGCAGAACTATGTGAGCGTGTTGGTTACCTCGGGTGTGGATGACCGATACCGCGCCTTCATGGTTGATACCTAAGAACCGATGCGGTTCCGATACTGACTGCAGTGCATTGATGGCAACCTCAAGTCCACCATCGGTTCCATTCTTGAAACCAACAGCAGACGAAAGACCACTTGCCATCTCACGATGAGTTTGTGACTCCGTGGTCCGAGCACCGATAGCGCTCCAGCTGATCATGTCCTGCAGGTACTGAGGGGATACTGGGTCCAGGGCCTCGGTGGAGGTTGGTAAGCCCATTTCCGATAGGTCCACTAGGAGTTTACGACCAATCTGTAGTCCTTCGGTGATATTAAACGAGTCATCAAGATGCGGATCGTTAATGAGTCCTTTCCAACCAACCGTCGTTCTGGGTTTCTCGAAGTAAACCCTCATGACCAGGTAGAGACTATCGGATACGTCATCCGCAAGCTTTCGTAGCCGTGACGCGTAATCCATGGCGCAGTCTACGTCATGGATGGAGCAAGGGCCTACGACGACCATCAGACGTGGATCTTTCCTTTCGAGGATCTCCTTAATGGTTGCTCTGCCGCGCGCAACGGTCGCGAGTGCATTATCCGAAGCTGGAATACTATCTTTCAGTTGATTGGGGTTTAATAATGTCTCTTCACTTAACACGTTTAAATCGTCCACAATTAAATCAGTCATGCTGCTCTCCGGTTTCATCCACTTATCAATCTGCCAAAAAAAACCTCGATTCGGCGTCCGCCGATCGAGGTTCTTTGTCGGGCGGACGACCGCCCAGGTATTGAGCGATTACAGATCGATAAAGTAGTAATAACCCAGCCAATAATCTTTCGCTTTGCTCGCACACGCATTAAATGCTGTGTCGACTGTAACGAAATCGTTGGATGGGTTCATAAATTGCCATCTGTTAGTTTTCATCATGGCGGCTAATCATAGCCGCAAAAAGCCCTATTGCAAGTTTTTCGATCATGGGATCTGGCGATTTGACATTGCTTTGAGCATCTATACCATGCGTTTCCTTTCCTCGGTGCCCAGATGAGAGAGTCCTTTTGATGGAATACGAACTGACCTTGCTCAGTGTTGTTGCGCTGGTGCTGGCGGGATTCATCGGGGGCTTTGTAAACACTTTCGCCGGCGGCGGTTCAATGCTGACCATCCCTGCGTTACTATTTCTAGGTTTACCTGCGGACATTGCAAATGCGACCAATAGAATTGGTGTGTTGCTATCCTCTGTCACTGGTGCCAAGGGGTTTCATAAAAATAACTATCTCGATACGGGTGCGATAGTCCCGGTTCTCATTCCCACTGTCGCTGGAGCCTTTCTCGGTGCCGTACTTGCGTCTTACCTTCCCGTTTGGCTGCTTAAGCCGGTTTTGTTAAGTACGATGATCGGAATGGCATTTGTCATGCTGGTATTTCCCACCATGGTGGCACCGCCGGAAGGGACCAGATCCTATTTGCTGAAAGAACGGCCCCTAGTCGCGCTTGGCTTGTTTGCTGCGGGCGCATATGGCGGCTTCATCCAGGCTGGTGTTGGTTTCGTGCTGATTGTCGCGTTGGCGGGTGGGCTGCGATATGACCTGTTGCGAACCAACGCGTTGAAAATGGTGTGTACCAGCGTTTTCTGCTTCGTTGCCCTGGTCGTGTTCATCGCGAGGGGCCAGGTCTTATGGATTCCCGGTTTGATACTTGCCGCAGGTATGGTGACGGGCGCCATGCTCAGCGTAAAGTTTGCGCTCAATGTATCCCAGAACACGTTAAAATGGCTCCTTTTTGTCATGGTGACACTGGCTTGCGGGGGTGCGTTTTTCTCCTAGGGAATTAAACATGGAAGACGATACAGAAAAATATCCTGCCAATTTTATCCGCCACATCATCGAACAGGATGTGGCTAATGGAAAAAATGGCGGCGCAGTAATGACTCGGTTTCCACCTGAGCCGAATGGCTATCTGCATATTGGTCATGCCAAGGCTATCTGTCTTAGCTTCGGTTTAGCCAAAGATTTTGATGGCAGTACTAACTTGCGCTTTGACGATACCAACCCACTAAAGGAAAGTGCTGAGTTTATTTATGCCATCAAGGAAGACATTGCGTGGCTTGGATTCTCCTGGCAGGAAGAACGTTTTGCTTCTGACTACTTCGATCAGCTATACAGTTTTGCCGAGAGGTTGATTGAGGAAGAAAAAGCCTATGTTGATTCCCTTAGTGCTGAGGAGATAAGAGAGTATCGAGGTACGCTGACAGAACCAGGCAAGGATAGTCCTTACCGAGATCGTACCGTGGAAGAGAATCTCGATCTTTTTCGCCGGATGAAAGCGGGCGAGTTTGCTGACGGTGAACACGTATTACGCTTGAAAATTGACATGGCGTCTCCGAATATCAACATGCGTGATCCGACGATCTATCGGATTCGACACGTTACGCACCATCAGACCGGTAATGAGTGGTGTGTTTATCCAATGTATGACTATACCCACTGCATTTCTGACTCTCTAGAAGGGATTACACACTCCCTGTGCGATCTGAGTTTTGAAGACCATCGGCCTTTATATGACTGGGTTTTGGATGAGCTTGCAATGAACGCTCACCCGCAACAGATCGAGTTTTCGCGTTTGAATCTGCAGTACACATTGATGAGCAAAAGAAAGATAAAACAGCTGATAGATCATGAGATTGTAGATGGCTGGGATGATCCAAGGTTGCCGACCATCGCTGGTTTGCGTCGCAGAGGATATACCCCCGAAAGCATAAGGGATTTTTGTCGACGTATAGGTGTTACCAAGAGTGATAATAATGTTGAGTTAGCCGTGCTCGAAAGCTGTATTCGCGATCACCTCGATGGTGATGCTCCGCGGGTAATGGGCGTGATCAAGCCTCTTAAGATTATTATCGAGAACTATCCGGAAGGTCTTACCCAGTTGCTTGACGTGCCAAATCATCCTAAAGATAAAACCATGGGGTCGCGACAGATTTCTTTCACGCGTGAAATTTACATCGATCGCGAGGATTTTCGTGAGGAGGCTAACAGGAAATATAAGCGTTTGGTTTCAGGCGATGAAGTTCGCTTACGCTATGCCTATGTTATAAGGGCAGATAAAGTAATCAAAGATGACTACGGCAATATTTTGGAGCTGCGTTGTAGTTACGACGAAGACACCCTGGGTAAGAACCCGGAAGGAAGAAAGATTCGTGGTGTCATCCATTGGGTTTCTGCCAGCGAAGGGTTGCCGGCGAACATCCGTTTGTTCGATCCATTGTTCGTCGTAGACGACCCTGATGCGAGTGATGCGGACTATGAAGAGCTGGTCAACCCCGATTCCCTTCATCGATACGATGGGTTCGTCGAGAACAGCCTCGGGGATGCGACCAGTGATCAGCGTTTTCAGTTCGAACGAGAAGGCTACTTCTGCATAGATAGCAAACTGTCTTCCCCAGAGAATCTGGTGTTCAACCGGGTGGTTTCTTTGCGAGATACCTGGGCAAAAATTGAGAAGAAGTCAGCCTGAATAATCCACCAAGACAGCTATGAGATCGATGTTATGAGAATACCGTTGAAGTACGGCGTGAATCCGCATCAGGGCAACGCATTCGTATCCAATGAAACTGAGGCTTTGCAGGTGCTAAACGGCATCCCCGGGTACATCAATTTTCTGGATGCACTCACTGCATGGCAGTTGGTTTCAGAGCTCAGTCGAGCAACAGGAAAGGAGGCAGCAGCGTCGTTTAAGCATGTTTCCCCAGCTGGGGCAGCCGTAGCCAAGCCGCTTTCCGAGCAGTTTGCCAATGCGCAGTTTTTACGCTCGGGGGATCTTTCCCCCGTTGCGACAGCCTACGCGCGTGCGCGTGGAGGTGATCGCATGTGTTCTTTTGGTGATGCTCTCGCGGTGAGTCATAAAGTGGATGAAAGCCTGGCACTACTGCTCAAGTCGGAGGTGTCGGATTTGATCATTGCACCTGACTATGATGACAAAGCGCTCGATATCCTTAGTAGCAAAAAGTCAGGCGCTTACATCATTCTGCAGATGGACCCTAGGTACCGTGCACCATCCAATGAAGAGAGGCAGCTATTCGGTTTTCAGTTTGAGCAGGACAGAAATGCGGCTGGGATCACCAGCGATATGTTTTCAGGAACAACTGCTGAAGATTTAGAAACGTTGTTGGTTGCAACGATCGCCTTGAAATATGCTCAGTCTAATAGTGTCTGTGTCGCGTACGATGGTCAGGTGATAGGTCTGGGTGCAGGACAGCAATCACGAATTCACTGTACTCGACTTGCATGTGACAAGGCAGATAAATGGATGATGCAGTTTCATCCCAAGGTTCAGTCCCTGGCATTTCGCAAAGGTCTTAAAAAACCTGATAAGGCCAACGTGGTGGATCAGTATCTTTTGTGGGACGAGCTTTCCGAGAGTGAGAAACAGGATCTGGCATCGAATCTGGAGTCCGTACCAGACCCCATTTCCCGCGATGAAAGGCTCAGCTGGGTTACCACGTTTGAAAACGTATGTCTCAGTTCGGATGCTTATATCCCGTTTCGCGACAACATTGATCGGGCTGCCCGCAGCAACGTACAGGTTATTGCGCACCCGGGAGGTTCGGTTCGTGATGAAATGGTTAAGCAGGCGTGCGAAGAGCACGACATTGCATTGCTCGAGACTGGTCTTCGGTGTTTCTTGCATTAGCCATGGTCGATATCAGTGATGTTCGAGCAGCGCAGGGTCGTATTGCTCCATATGTCCATCGGACGCCAGTATTACAGAGCAAATTGCTGAATGAAGTTGCGGGTGCCCAACTTTATTTTAAGTGTGAAAATTTCCAAAAAGCTGGTGCGTTTAAGGCACGGGGTGCAACCAATGCGGTCGAGTTACTTTCATCCCAGGACCTTTCTCGCGGGGTTGCGACTCATTCTTCCGGGAACCACGGCGCAGCTCTCGCGTGGGCTGCCTCGGTGAGAGGTGTTTCCGCCTACATCGTTGTCCCAAATAACGCCAAGAAGGTTAAGAAGGACGCAATTTCTGCCTATGGTGCGGAGATTATAGAGTGTGAGCCGACGTTACAGGCGCGTGAATCCACGTTGCAACAGGTGGTAAAGGAAACTGGTGCGGAATTTGTTCCCCCGTATGATGATGAGCGCATAATTGCCGGGCAGGGTACTACCGCGTTGGAGATGCTTGACCAGGTAGAGAGCCTTGATGCGGCGCTTGTTCCCGTCGGTGGGGGAGGTCTGTTAGCAGGTTGTCTGCTCGGTTTTTCTGGTTCCAATATTGAAACATATGGAGTAGAGCCAGAAGGCGCTGATGATGCGTATCGCTCCGTGGAGTCGGGAGAGCGAATCAAAGCACACAGCCCTGAGAGCATCTGTGATGGGCTATTGACGACGCTAGGAGAATGCAACTTTCCGATAATCCGTGATCTTGTCGCAGATATTCTCCTTGTGTCCGACGAAGAAATTATCGAAGCGATGTATCTTCTTTGGACCCGGCTAAAAATTGCAGTGGAATCGTCGTCCGCAGTGACCTTTGCGGGTTTACTGCGACACAAGGAGCTGTTTGCCGGAAAACAAGTTGGCCTTGTCTTGACCGGTGGCAATGTGGATCTAAGGCGCTTGCCCTTTAACTCATTACCCGTAACTCACCACTCGTAACTCACTACTCGTATCGGCGCAGCCATTCGTTGAATGAAGGTGCCCGTTTCTCTCTAAATGATTCTCCGCCTTCCTTCGCGTCTGGGTGGTGGTCCGATATCGCGGTCCGAGCGGCAATGTCTTCACAGGCCTGTTCGAAACTAAGCTCTGCTGCCTGGTATACGGATCTCTTTAATAGGCGCATTGAAACCTGTGGACCGGCCGCGAGTTCCTGAGCGAGTTTCTCACATTCATTGCGTAGCTGATCACCTGGAACCACCTGGTTGATAAGACCTAGATCAAGGGCTTCGTCTGCGGATACGATTTTTTTGCGTAGCAGGAAGTCGATGGTTTTTGCCACACCCATATGCTGAACCAACAGGTATTGACCACCTTCATCCG
>MDTE01115233.1_pt1 | contig 18345 bp, 13 predicted proteins | sample 811231 | NCBI WGS metagenome assembly MDTE01 (sample SAMN05326651, study PRJNA326480) | marine metagenome | isolation source: seawater | place: Indian Ocean: Red Sea | collected 2010 | reverse complement strand
AGAATCAATTAAAGCAATATCTTTGCTTTCATAAGCCTTTTTAAGTTCATTCAAAGCTTCATTAATCGGAGTCTTTTTATCATCTGACAACTTTTCCCCAAACTCTTTAAGCTGTTTTTCAGTTTGAAAAATCATGGCATCAGCTCCATTAATTTTATCTGCGGTCTCTTTAGCTTTTTTATCTGCATCGGAATTTGCTTCTGCTTCTTCTTTCATTCTCTTAATATCATCATCAGATAAGCCTGAAGATGCCTCTATTTTTATGTTCTGCTCCTTACCAGTAGCTTTATCCTTTGCCGAAACATTTAAAATTCCATTAGCATCAATATCAAAAGTCACCTCAATTTGCGGAACTCCTCTTGGTGCTGGAGGTATATCAGCAAGCTGAAATCGGCCAATTGATTTATTATCAGCAGCCATCGATCTTTCTCCCTGTAGGACATGAATATCAACAGCTGGTTGATTATCAGCAGCAGTAGAAAAGACTTCAGATTTCTTAGTTGGAATTGTCGTATTAGCTTCAATTAACTTAGTCATTACACTACCCATAGTTTCAATTCCTAATGAAAGAGGAGTTACATCAAGCAATAGTACATCTGTAACATCTCCAGTAAGAACTCCACCCTGAATAGCAGCACCTACAGCTACAACTTCATCAGGATTCACTCCCTTTGAAGGTGATTTTCCAAAATAATTTTCTACAACTTTTTGAATAGCTGGCATTCTTGTAGATCCTCCAACTAAGATTACTTCATCTATTTCTGAAGGAGTCATTCCTGCGTCTTTAACCGCTTGCTTACAAGGAGTAATAGTCGCTTGAATTAATTTATCTGCCAATTGCTCAAATTGCGACCTAGTTAATGTTCTTACTAAGTGTTTAGGTCCCGAAGAGGTTGCTGTAACATAAGGAAGATTAATCTCTGTTTGAGATGAAGAAGATAATTCTACTTTAGCTTTTTCTGCAGCTTCTTTTAATCTTTGTAAAGCCATTGGATCATCTCTTAAATCCATTTTTTCATCTTTAATAAACTCCTCTGCTAACCAATTAATAATAACTTGATCAAAATCATCTCCTCCTAGATGAGTATCACCATTAGTTGATTTCACTTCAAAAACACCATCCCCAAGCTCAAGTATTGATATATCAAATGTACCTCCACCTAAGTCAAAAACAGCAATAGTTTTATCTTCTGTTGATTTATCTAAGCCATAGGCTAATGCAGCTGCCGTAGGCTCATTAATAATTCTTTCAACTTTTAATCCAGCAATTTCACCAGCTTCTTTAGTAGCTTGTCTTTGAGCATCATTAAAATATGCTGGGACAGTAACAACTGCTTGAGTAACGGAAGTACCTAAGTAATCCTCTGCAGTTTTCTTCATTTTTTGAAGTACCATTGCTGAAATTTCTTGAGGTGTATACAAGCGTCCATCTATATCTACTCTAGGTGTATTATTGTCACCTTTCACAACTTTATAAGAAACATTTTTAATTTCTTTTGACATTGAAGAAAAGCTTTCACCCATAAACCTTTTTATAGATGCAATTGTTTTGGTTGGATTTGTAATAGCCTGTCTCTTAGCACTATCACCTACCTTTCTTTCTCCTCCTTCAATAAAAGCAACAATTGAAGGAGTCGTTCTTGCACCCTCTGCGTTAGGTATCACAACTGGCTCACTTCCTTCCATTACAGAAACACATGAATTTGTTGTACCTAAATCTATACCTATAATTTTACTCATTTTTTTTATATTTAAAATTGTTATCTATTGCATTGTTATTGCAATTAATATACCAAAGAAAAAAACTGTCAAAATTGACAATTTTATATAGAATTAATAAATCAACTAGATGTTAAGACTGACATAAAGTCATGTTATTGAAAATTTCTATCAAGCTCATCAATAAGATAATTTCTTGTATCAAAAGTCAAATCTAAATTGTTTACACTATAAGTGAATCTTGAAGAAAAAAGTCCTAAACCATTTTGAATATTTGTAAACTGAGGTCTTTGTTGATTTATAGTGCTTAGAGGCTCATTTACTTGAATATATGTATTTAAGTCTTCTGTACCTACTGTCATAACTAAATCAATACCTGCAAAAATTCTAAAAATACCATCATCTTTAATAAGTCTTGTTCTAAGAAAATTAAAAAACCTATCTCCTTCTAGTTTTGATTGCATTATGTTAGCTCCTGAAAACTCTTCAAGATCTTGACTCCATGTTAAGTTTTTTAGAATGCCATTTTCAAAATAATTAAATTTAATATCAAGCTGATAAATATGACCATTTTTAACTTTTTGCCATTCAATTGTTTTATTTAAAAATCTTAAACTATCTGGAAGCGAAGGATTATAAAATCCAAACTTAAAATTTGGATTAAAATTTAAAAAACTAAAATCATTTATTACTTCAGTAACTGAATAAGATACATTTCCTGTTCTTGTATTTTCTACAGAAATAGCATAGTCAAAATTATTAGAAAAAAAATCTGGTGGAGTAACTGCTCTATAAATAATATTCTGATCATAATCAGATGAAAAAACCCCAGGATCACTACCATTACTTTGTAATGAATCTTTAGTCATTAGTGTTGTGTCTAAAATAACTGACAAAATCGTGTCTTGAAAGTTTATCTTATGTAAATAAACCAACATTTCAGAAGGATTAAGGTTAATTGAGTCAGGAAATTGAGCCATTTCATATGCGTCTCCTTCACCAAGAAATACTTTGTTAATTTTAACATACTGCGTATCTTTACTTGCGTCTAAGAGCCCATATATTACATTAGTTTCTTTCCAATCAGTAATAACTTCAATATCTGAATTACATGATACGAGAAATAAATAAAGTAAAGAAACAATTAGTGTTATTTTTTTCATGTCGGCAAAGTTATTGATTTATATTACAAAATATAGACATAATTTATAAATTTGCAAGAAACAAAACTTACTTCTGATGACAAATCTACGATTAATTACAATAACTTTAATATTTCTAATAAGTTCAAATATCTCTTCGCAAAATATTTCCTCTTCCGAATTCAACCAAGATTTAATCAATGAAGACTTTAATAAAAGAAGCAAGGTTTTTAAAACTGTGACAGACAGTGAAAATTATTTTATTATTGATAACGGAGATTATTTTTTAAGTCGACATAACAGTGATACAGAATATGCAATTTTTGCTAATAACTCCAACGCATCAGATTTTATTATTCGTACTGCAATAAGGATTGGTCCTTCAAAAAATAATAATGCCAGTATTGGATTAATTTTAAAAGCTCAAAAAGATGCAGAGGGGGCTGTAATATTTGAAATTGATAAAAAAGGTCAGTATAGGATTAAACAACTAAATAGAGATAAGTATCAGATCTTAAGTGGTAATAAAAATAATGGATGGATTAAAGAAACTTCAATAAATGGTATAGATGAAATTAATAATATTGAAATAAGAACTGAAAAAAACATCTATGATGTTTATATAAACAATGATTTCATAACGACATTTTTCATTCCTGATTTTACAAGTGGATCCTGCGGAATAATAATTAGTCCTCAAACCAAAGCACGCTTATCCTACTTTAATATTATTGTCAAAGATCAAAATCAAGATTCAATAACTAAAAGTAATCTGGAAGGATTAACCGCTGAAAAAACAATTGAAAAATTAAGTAAAAGAATTCAAAGTATAGAGGAAAAGTATGACAAATTAAATAGCATATATACAGTTCAAGAGACACTACATCAAGAGGAATTATCTAACTTAAACAAAGAGAAAGATAGTTTGATTAGTGTTAATAATGAGTACGTGAAGAATATAAAAAAGCAAGAAAAAAAAATTAATAAACTTGATGACATATCTATTCTTTTAGATAAAAAAAACAAAGAAAACGAGAAGTTGGAAAACGAATTAGACCTCCTTCAGAATAAAAATAAAAATCTAAAAGAAAAAAACTCAACTTTAACTAATAAAAACACAAATCTGATTGAAGAAAAGACAAAACTTTCAGATAAGATTAAAAACAAAGAAAACAAGTTATCTATTCTAAATAAAACAAAAAATCAACTAAAAGACAAAATAGAATCAGAAAAAGAAAATTACAACAAAACAATAATTGAATTAAATTCAAAATTAAAATTACTAGAGAACGAAAAAAATGCAACAAACAATTTATATGATAATAGTCTTAGAATCAATAATAAATTAGATAGTGAAAATGCTAAAATCAAAAAAATAAATAAAGAAAAAGATGATGAAATAACTAATTTAAAAAGTTCAATTTCTAACTTAGAGCAACAAGTCAATGAAGAAAAATCTAATTCTGCAAAATTAAAAAGCTCATTATCTATATCTAATCAAGAAAAAAATAATTTAACATCTAAAAATAAAGAACTAACAAATAAAATTTCTCAACAAGAAAAAAGTCATGCCAAAAATATTAAAAGTTATACGCTAAAAATTAATAAACTTGAACAAAATCTTAAAGGATCTGAACAAAAAAACAAAGATCTTTTATCTAAAAATCAAACTTATGACCGTATGTTATTAGATTTACAACATGAATCAAATGAAATAAAAAGAAAACTAAATGAAAGTATATCAAAGATTTCATCGCTAGAAACTTTATCCATAAAACAGTCATCAATTGTTGACAGTTTAAAAACACATAATAACAAGATCCAAATTGAATTAGATACAGCAAAAAATCGAATATCTTTAATATCAAAAAACAATGCAAAACTCAAGGATTTATTTGTAAAAAAAGATTTTGAAAAGAATAATGTTAACCCGAATAATGTTTCATTAAATAAAATCGAAACTAAGTCTAATCAAAAAAATGAACTAAAAAAAACAAAAATATATAATGGAATTTATACTATTCAGCTAGGTGTTTTCATGCAAAAACAACCAAATTCTGTTTTAGAAAATTTAATTGATACATGGTACACTAAAAACACAAATGGTCTATATATTTATTATTCAGGTAAATTCAAATCAACAATAGATGCAGCAAATCATCTTAATTTAATTAAATCTAAGGGCTTTGATAATGCAATTATAACTACACTAAAAAAATAAGATGTCTAAAAAAACTGGAAAATATTCAAGAGTTACTACGCACAGTCTTGCTGAAATGAAGCAAAATCGTGAGAAAATATCAATGCTAACAGCTTATGATTACACTATGGCAAAAATCATTGATAATGGGGGAATTGATGTGATTTTGGTTGGGGACTCGGCATCAAATGTAATGGCCGGTCACGAAACAACTTTACCAATTACATTAAATCAAATGATATACCACGCCTCTTCTGTAGTGAGAGCAGTAAAAAGAGCTCTTGTTGTAGTTGACATGCCATTTGGTTCATACCAAGGAAACTCAAAAAAAGCACTTGACTCAGCTATTAAGATAATGAAAGAAAGCGGCGGTCACGCTGTTAAATTGGAAGGAGGCTCTGAAATAATAGATTCCGTACAAAGAGTTCTATCTGCTGGTATTCCTGTCATGGGCCACTTAGGTCTAACTCCTCAATCAATATACAAATTTGGAACATACACTGTAAGAGCAAGAGAAAAAGAAGAAGCAAAAAAATTAATAAATGATGCGAAAATATTAGAAGAAGCAGGATGCTTTGCATTAGTATTAGAAAAGGTTCCTGCAAAATTAGCAAGTCAGGTTTCTAAAAAAATTACAATTCCTGTGATTGGAATTGGAGCTGGTAGTGAAGTTGATGGTCAAGTTTTGGTTAGTCATGATATGATTGGTATGACTCATGAGTTTAGTCCTAGGTTTTTAAGAAGATATTTAAATTTATTTGATGATATATCAAATGCTGTAAAAAAATATGTTAATGATGTTAAAACAAAAAACTTCCCAAATAATAGTGAACAATACTAATGCTTGACATCATTTATGAAGATAATCACTTAATTGCAATTAATAAAAAAGCTGGAGATATAGTACAAGCTGACAAAACAGGAGACGCTCCACTAAGTGAACAACTAAAAAATTACATCAAAAAAAAATATAATAAGCCAGGAAATGTTTTTCTTGGAGTAATACATAGAATTGACCGACCAACTTCTGGTGTAGTCGTGTTTGCTAAGACAAGTAAATCACTATCAAGAATGAATCTTTTATTTAGAAATAATCAAATCAAAAAGACTTATTGGGCTATTGTTTCAAAGGCACCTCCAAAAGAATCAGAGATACTTGAAAATTACTTAATCAAAAACAATAAGTTGAACAAATCTTTTGTCTCCGAAGAAGAAAATGCCAAGAAAGGTGTTTTAAAATACAAACTTGTTAAAAGCACAAAAAATTTCTTTTTATTAAAAATAACTCCAAAAACAGGTAGACATCATCAAATTAGAGTTCAGCTGTCAAATATAGGATGTATAATAAAGGGAGATTTAAAATATGGTGCTAAGAGAAGTAATAAAGATAAAAGCATATGCTTACATGCAAAAAATATCGAATTTCTTCATCCAGTGAAAAAACAAAAAATAATAATTAATGCAACATTACCAAATAGTGATATTTGGCAAGAGATATAGTTACATTAAATAGGATCAACATCAAGAATTATTTGAATTGATTTAAATCTAATATCTTGCTTTAAACTACTAATATTAGAAAAAAGTATTTCTTTTGCTTTAGAAAACGAATGCGTAGTTTCAATTTTCAAAAGTAAGTTTTTGATATAATAATTCTTTACACGACTTATACTCGGGTATTCAGGACCTAATATTCTATTAGAAAAAGTTTTTCTCAATAATGTAGCAAATTCATAAGAAGCAATATCTAAAAGATCTTTTCTTTTTGATTTTATAATAATTTTAATTAATTTACAAAATGGCGGATAATTAAATGATTTTCTTTCGCATATCTCTTGATTAAAATAAGTTTTGTAGTCACTATCTTTTATAATAGAATAAATTTTATTATTTGGGTTATATGTTTGAATTATAACTCTACTATCTTTATTCTTTCTTCCTGCTCGACCTGAAACCTGAATCATAGTTTGAAGTGCTTTTTCATAGGACCTAAAGTCTGGGTAATTCAACATATTATCAGCACTAATTATAGCAACAAGAGAAACATTATCAAAATCTAATCCTTTTGAAACCATTTGAGTGCCAACAAGAATATCAATTTTAGACTTTTCAAAATCACTAATAATTTTTGAATACGCATTTTTTGATCTTGTTGTATCATAGTCTAATCTGAAAATATTAGACTTTGGAAAAATTTCACTTAAATTTTCTTGTATCTGTTCAGTTCCAAAACCATAATTACTAAAATCTTTACCATTACAATTTTTACATATCTTTGGAATAGTATAAATATGTCCACAATAATGACATCTTAAATGATTTTGTTGCTTGTGATAAGTTAAAGTAACATCGCAACTATTACATTTCATTACTTCTGAACAATCATTACAGCTATAAATAGTAGAAAAACCTCTTCTATTTTGAAACAAAATAACTTGATGTTTTTTATTTAATGCAATATCTATTTGATTAATCAAATCTTTAGAAAAATGAAACGTCATTTCTTTTTTTAGCTTTGCCTTTCTAATATCAACAAGCTTAATTTCTGGAGGTTGCAATCCTAAATATCGATCAGTCATCTCTACCAATCCATATTTGTTAGTCACTGTATTAAAATAAGTCTCCATTGATGGAGTTGCAGAACCAAGAATAACTTTAGAATTATGTAAAGAAGCGAATACAATTGCTGCATCTCTGGCATGATATCTTGGAGATTGTTGAGTTTGTTTATATGATGAATCGTGTTCCTCATCTACAATGACTAGACCTAAATTACTAAATGGAAGCCAAATAGAAGATCGAGCCCCAATTATAATTGAATATGATTTTAATTGATTTTCATGTTGAATCAAATTTTTCCATACTTCTACTCTTTCTGAGTTATTAAGATTAGAATGATAAGTACCAACTTTAGAACCAAAATGCTTAACTAATCTATTAATTATTTGAGTTGTCAATGCAATTTCTGGCAGCAAATAAAGAACTTGTTTTTTATTTTTAAGTTGTTCTTCAATTAATTTTATATATATCTCAGTTTTTCCAGATGATGTAACACCATGCAACAAACAAACATCTCTTTTTGCAAAAGATGATTTAACCTCTAAAAAAGCCTTAAGTTGAAAATCAGATAATATAGCCGTTTTTTCCTCAGTTTTTTTATAGCTATTCAATCTACTTATCTCTTGTACTTCAATTTTTAAAATCTCTTTTTTAATTAAACTATCTAGTATTGATCTACTAAACATGATTTTATCAAGTAATTTACTAATTGACCATTGCTCAGAAATATATTCATAATGTACTTTATTAAATTGATCGAGAAATTTTTGCTGTTTAGGAGTTAAAAAAACGTTCTTTTGAATATTCAAATTCTTACAAAACATCACATGATTTCTTTTTTTAGCTTTATATTTAGACTTAATATCTTCTCGAAGATAAATCACTTCCTTGTTTACTAAATCACTTAAAACCTTAAATAATGTACTTTTATTGATATGCTTTCGAATTTGCTGAATACTAATTTTATCATTATTAGTTAAAATGCTAATTAACTTTATCTCATCATTTGACATATTCTCAATATCTCCATCAAATGAATTATTTATAACAACTTGTGACTCACTAGTTAGTTTAAGTAAATTAGGCAAAGCATTATTCATAACATCACCAATATTTGACATATAGTACTTTGAAATCCATTTCCAAAATTTTAATTGAACACTATTTACAATAGGTTCTTCATCAATAACAGATAAAATTGGCTTTGGAGTATATTTTTCAGGTTTATTAAAATGTATCTTGGAAACTATAGCGGAATATAGTTTCACTCTACCAAATTGCACTACTACCCTTTGACCGATTTTAATATCTAAATTATTTGAATGGTATGTAAAATATCCATCTAAAGGCAAAGGAATAATAACATCAACATATTCTTGTTTATGAAACATCTAACGTATTAATATAATTCTAAACTACCTAGAAAATTCAAGACAATAATACCTAAATTACTTAGATAACAGATATAAAACAATATAAAATATATTATTTAATTTTGTAAATAAAAATGAAAAAAAATTTATTCATATTATTTATATTCTTTTTTCTTTTATCATGCGAAAAAGAAGAAGGGTGTACAGATTCATTAGCTAGTAATTATAATGCTGATGCCGAAATTGATGATGGTAGCTGTCAATTTCCCCCAATATCTAATTTAACTATAGAGTTTACTCATACAGTTAATGATAGTCCACTGATTTTAAATGAAATGATTTATTCAAACCAAAATGACAACTATAGTATTCAAGTACTTAGATATCTACTATCTAATATAACATTACATACTGAAAATGGAAATGATATTGTAATTGATAACGTTCATTTTATCAACCTTGAATGGAATGAAACATTAAGTCTAATTTCTGATGAAATTTCAAATCAAGATTATGATGCAATTTCATTTACTATGGGACTTGATGAAACATCTAATCAAACAAATTCTTTTTTAAATGAAAACTTTTTTCCTTCCTTTACTTGGCCAGAATTTTTAGGAGGTGGCTATCACTACATGCAACTTGAAGGGGATTTTAACAATTTGTTTCAAGGATATGCCACACATACAGGACCAACAAATGGTGTAGATTATTCATTTACTAAAACATTCGATTTAAATGAGTCTATTTCAAATGGAAGCGTAATAGAAATTAATATGGCTATTGACAATTGGTATTCAGATCCACATAACTATAGTTTTAGTCAGGACGGTATAATGGGAAATTCATCTGCACAAGAGATCCTTAGAGATAATGGAATTTATAATGTATTTTCTGTTCAAGTAAAATAAAATGAGATTTTATTTACTTGTATTTCTTATCTTATTTTTTTCATGTAAAAAAGATCCTGAACCAATAAGTGGTTGTTTAGAAGAAACTGCTCTAAATTATAATCCATACGCTGTTATTGACAATAACGATTGTATTTTTTCATCAACAACTCCTTATGAAATAGTAACTCCTTATGGATTTCCAGATATTCAAATACCTGAAGGAAATCCAATGACAATTGAAGGAGTTGCTTTGGGTGAAAAATTATTCAAAGACCCAATACTTAGTAAAAATAAAAATATTGCCTGTGCAAGTTGTCATCAACAAAGCAATGCATTTTCTGATCCAATTCAATTTAGCTTTGGAACAGATAATATTCAAGGAGATAGAAATGCATCTTCACTTATTAACTTAGCATGGAATAGTAGTTTTAACTGGGATGGTAGTTCAGATAAACTAGAAGATCAAGCATTTGAGCCGATTAGAAACCCAAAAGAAATGGACAACACATGGGAAAATGTAGAACTCACTCTAAATAGTCACGATGAATATCCCCAATTATTTAAAAATGTTTTTAATATTAACTATATCGATTCAACACATGTAGTTAAAGCAATTGCTCAGTTTGAAAGAAGTTTAATTTCAACAGATAGTAAATACGATAAGTTTATAAAACAAGAGTTACAATTATCAACATCTGAGTTAAATGGATATGCAATATTTAATTCTGAAAAAGGAGATTGTTTTCATTGTCATGGAACTCAAATGTTTATGGATAATTTATTTCATAATAATGGATTAGATACAGAACCGTTTCTAGATAATGGAAGAGCAATAGTAACTGGAGACATGATGGATAATGGTAAATTTAAAACCCCTACTTTAAGAAATATAGAGTTTACAGCTCCTTACATGCACGATGGAAGATTTAACTCATTAGAAGAAGTAATTGATCATTATAATTCTGGAGGTAACTATTCTTCAACAGTTGACCCTCTCATGAAAAAAATTGGTGTTGGATTGCAACTTACTAATCAAGAAAAACTTGACTTGATTGCATTTCTTAAAACTTTATCAGATCAAAATTTTATAAATAAATAAATTATTTTTTTCTTCAAGTATAAGTTATATTTGCACTATGAAAAAAATTATACTTGTTTTAACAATTTTACTAATAAATAATCTTTTACTTTCTCAAGAAAATTTTCAAAAATGTAAAACTACTTTACTAATGTTAGATGAGTTTGAAAAAAATGAGAGCTACTTTAATGTGATTAAAACAAGAAAAATTCCAGAAAAAGAATATTTAAAAACAACTATTACTATTCCTATTGTAGTTCATGTAATTCATAGAAATACTCACTTATCTATAGGATCAGGAACAAATATTTCTGATGAGCAAATAGAAGATCAAATTAGAATATTAAATGAAGACTTTAGTCAAACAAATCCAGAATTTCCAAATCCGCCAAGAAGTACCTTCATTAATAATGCAGGTAATCCTAATCTTCAGTTTTGCCTAGCTACTACTGATCCAAATGGAAATCCAACAAACGGGATTACAAGAACCTCAACAACAAAAATAAATTGGGATGCTGATGACAATAGTAATTCTATATGTCATGAAGCAAATGCAATGAAGAAAACGTCATGTGGTGGAAAAGATGGGTGGGACCCTTCCAGATACTTAAATATCTGGGTTTGTGATTTAACAAATAGTCAAAGTAATGGAATGACACTGGGATATGCATACCTACCAGGCCTTCTAGCTGATTTTGACCCTTCCAATGATTACAAAGATGGTCTAGTAGTAGATTATAGATATTTCGGAAGTAATGGAATTGCTACTAATACTTCAGATGGAAGAACAGCAACTCATGAAATTGGGCATTATTTAGGATTAATGCATACATTCTGCGAAGAAACAGATAATCAAGGAAATTGGATTTGTTGCGATAACGATAATAATTTTCTAGGTGGATTCGTTGACGATACTCCTGCAGCAAAAGATATTTATTTTGGAATAGTTTCCTCAAATACAAATAACAATTCATGCAATGATATATCTTACAATAATATTTACAATACTGATGTTTTGGACATGGATGAAAATTTTATGGCATATTCATTCAATACTTGGATGTTCTCTCAAAGTCAAGTTGATGCAATGATTTCAACATTAAATACTCAAGACTGGCTTGCAGGAAGATTAAACTTAAAAAACTCAAATGTCAGCAGAAACTGTAGTGGGTTAATATCAAATACCGTTTCGATAAACAAAAACTATCCATCCTTTAACATATCAAATGGTTATCTCTATGTTAACTCAAGGTCCAACATAGAAAATTTAATAGTATTTGATGTTCTAGGAAAAATAGTTTACGAGATTAAAAAGCCAGATAATTTAGTAAACTTAAATGAACTAAATAATGGTGTTTATTTTGTTAAAACAAGCATAGCTAACCAACAATTTACAACTAAAATACATTTAGTAAAATGATGAATATCTTAAACAATACAACAGATGTAAAGTTAAGTAAAATTATATCTAAAGTTATTGATCAAAAAAGAATAGATAAAGAGGAAGGTTTAAAGTTATATAATGAAGCCTCTATACCTACCTTAGGAATACTTGCAAATTTAGTTAGAGAAAGAAAAAATGGAAATAAGACTTATTTTAATAAAAATATACACATTGAACCTACAAATATGTGTGTTTTTGATTGTAAGTTCTGTGCTTACTCTAGAAAATTAAGTAAAAAAGAAGATGCTTGGCAATTTTCCATTGATGAAATGGTAGAAAAAGTCAAAGCATATTCTGACAAAGATATTACTGAGGTTCATCTAGTTGGAGGAGTACATCCAAAAATGGGACTTTATTATTTTATAGAGTTAATTGAAAAAATTAGAAAAATTCGTCCAGATATTCATATAAAGGCTTTTACAGCAGTTGAATTAGAGTACATGTGTAGAAAAGCTAAGGTTAGTTATGAAAAAGGACTTAAACTTCTAAAAGATGCGGGACAAAACTCTTTACCAGGTGGAGGAGCAGAAATTTTTGACAATGAAGTTAGAAATAAAATCTGTGCAGACAAATGTAATAGTAAAACATGGCTAGAGATTCACGAAACCGCTCACAAAATTGGAATGCCCTCAAATGCAACAATTTTATATGGCCACATTGAAAAACCAGTTCATATCGTTGATCATTTAGACAGATTAAGATCACTACAAGACAAAACAAAAGGATTTAACACATTTATTCCTCTAAAGTATAGAAATGGAAATAATCAGATGTCTCACATAAACGAAGTATCTGTCGTAAATGACGTCAGACTATATTCATTTTCGAGAATTTACCTTGACAATTTTGAACATTTAAAGGCGTACTGGCCAATGATTGGGAAAAAAACAACTCAAAATTTATTATCCTTTGGTGTTGATGATATTGATGGAACAATAGATGACACAACAAAAATTTATTCAATGGCCGGAGTTGAAGATCAAAATCCTGTAATGACTACAGAAAGTATTTTAAAATTAATAAAAGATGTTGGAAGAACTCCAGTACAAAGAGATACTTTATACAATATTATCAAAGAATATTAAGTTTGTGTTTGGAATAATCTCTCCACTTATTAATTAAATCTTTCATGTCTTTTGGAAGATGACTTTCAAAATACAATTCTTCTTTTGAAAATGGATGATTAAAACCTAAAGATATTGCGTGTAAGGCTTGTCTACTACATATTTTAAAACAATTATCTACAAATTGTTTATACTTATTGAAAGTAGTACCTTTTAAAATCTTATCTCCTCCATATTCTGCATCATTAAATAAAGGATGCCCAATGAATTTAAAGTGTGCTCTTATTTGATGTGTTCTACCTGTCTCTAATTTACACTCAACCAAAGTAGTATAACCAAACCTTTCAAGAACTTTATAATGTGAAATAGCACTCTTTCCATATTCTCCATCTGGGAAGACAGTCATTATTTTTCTGTTTTTTAAACTTCTACCTATATTACCAATTATAGTTCCTGAATCATCTTTAACATCTCCCCAAACTAAAGCATAATATTTTCTATTTAAATTTCTATCACTAAATTTTTTTGCTAAATCTAGCATAGCAAATTCTGTTTTAGCAATAACTAATAAACCTGAAGTGTTTTTATCGATTCGATGAACTAATCCTGGCCTAGAAATATCTCCTTGATTTGGTAGATTTTTAAAATGATAAGCTAAAGCATTTACTAAAGTGCCATCATGATTTCCATATCCCGGATGAACTACCATTCCAGCAGGTTTATTTACTATCAGCAAATGATCATCGTCATAAATAATATTAAGAGGTATATCTTGAGGAACGATTTCATTTTCCACTTTAGGGTAACTATATGAAATAGTAACTTGATCATAAGCTTTTACTTTATAATTTGATTTTACTTCTATACCATTTACTTTAACATTTCCGTTTTTTATAGCATTTTGAATCTTATTTCTAGTTGCAAATTCAATAAAATTTAAAATAAATCTATCAACTCTAAGTGGGTTTTGACCTGGATCAGCAATAAACTCATAATGAATAAATTCTTTTTTATGTATATTCATTACTTAACAACAATTTTTTTATAAAAAACATTTTTATCATATAAAAACTCAAGTAAATATACTCCAGGCGATAAAGAATCTAAATTAACTTTAGATTTTTGAGAAATTAAATCTATTGTTTTTAATAAAACACCTTGTAGACTATAGATGTTCATTACTGTAGCTATTTCATGGCCTTCAATAAAAAAAGAAAATCTAGAAGGATTTGGATAAACTAAAATATCTTGGCTAGATTGTTTATAGTTGGTAGCAGATATTATAGATTTCATATTCAAAACTGGTCTAATCATCCAGCTTCCTTCAAAAGTTGAGTTACTCCATCCAGAGCCTAAATTATAGAACATATATTCATTTGCAACATTATTTTTATCCAATCCTATATTTAATAAATCACTTGTGAGTTGTTCCCAACCAATATAAAAACTTCCAACTAACTTAATAGAACTATCTAAATAATATGTATGGAAATTACCGTTTTCAGTGTGAACTGGATAAACTATTTCTTGGTATAAAATATTTGAATTATAAATATCGTCCCAAACAGTTAACTTAAATGGAATATTACTTACTGAATCATCCATTTGAGGAAAGTACATCTGAATTGCTCTTAAGGAGTCAGGTCGATTAAGTTTAAATTCGTAAGCAAGTTTTGCATAATTAGAATTAATTCCATATGCCGATTCTGCAGTTCCATCATCATATGAAAAATGAGAGTAAAATTTCTGAAACTTAGTTATTGTATCATTAACTTTTGTATCTAAATTTGTAGTACGCAAAACATGTTGGATTCTAAAAACAGTAGAATCAGAACTAAATGATTGAAAAATATTATCCTGAATATATACAGGGGGTTGATCGACTATGAAAATACCTATTGAATCATAATCATATATTGACTCTATGTATCTTGGCCCGTAATAATATATTTCATTAGTATCTTCAAAAACAAAAAATTCATAATCTACAGCATATTCTGCGCCATTATTTCTAATTTTAATATCTACGGAATCATTTAACTCATTGCTTTCATTATTAACAAAATGAGTCCAAGGCATTTCAGAATACCTTTTTAAAAAATTTGGAGCTTCATAAACAAAGGCTAAATCATTTAGAATTGTATCAGGAATAACGTTAAAATTATCAAGTTTAACATAATCTAAATGCCAATGATCAAAATTACCTGAAATTGTAGCATAATTTCTAAATCTAAACTGAAAAGAATCATGTAAAAATCTTGACTGGTCTATAATTTCAACAACTTTTTCAAATTCTCCATTTGTGCTAGTAATTGAAAACCATACTTTTTCCCATACATTAGTATTATTAAGAATTTCCAAAATAAAAGAATCCTGAACTTCTGGACTATCCCCTAATCCCTGATCCTGATAATAAAATAACAAATAAGCGGAATTAATATTAGATAAATCAATAATTTGAGAAGTTAGAGTATCTGAAGGGTCTGTTAAATTATTAGATTGTAAGTTACGAGCCAAACCTTTTGCATTCAGTCCATCAAAAGTTGCAACGCCTATACTTGGTGGATTAATCGGATAAGTTCTATTTAAAAAAACACTACTACTTAGCCAGTTATTTGAGGATACTGAGTTAGAGTTATATGAAAAATCGTCAAAAAATGGAAGTGTAACTAAAGATTTATTGATATTTAACTTAATATTTGATGAATATGGATTAGATTTAAGCTCAACTATAGTTTCTTGTGAGTGAGTAAAATGAGCACAAAACAACATTAAAAAAAAAAGTATTCTTGTCATTGTAACGTATCTTTAATAACTTGATAGTAATGAAGATTAACTTGTGAACCTAATCTTCTAATAGATCCAATTGATGGAGATTGCTTGATTACAATAGCGTTTGATGAATCACTAACATTATCAAATATTTCTGATCCTACATTGAAAAAATATGACTTTAAAACTTTATGTGCTTCATCTCTAGATAATCCAGTAAGATCAGGTATTCGATCGAAATCACTACTTTTTTCGCCAATTGTTAAGTCAATTTTTGTGCCATAAAACAACTCATCGCCAACATCAATTTTTTCTCCATTAACAGAAAAACCTAGGACTTGATGGTGACGATAATCTTTTACGTAATTTAATTCTCCAACTAATAAACCTGAACTCTCTAACAAATTAGATGCAATGCTAATAGGTTGATCAATAATATTTGGAAAATTAACTACTCTTGAACTAATGGCAGTAATTATTAAATCAATATTTTTCCCTTTTTTGACATTTGTATTTTTTTTGGGATATTGACTAACAACAATACCCTTTCTTTTTGATTTATCATATACTGAGTCAATTATCCTAAATTTTAAATTATTTTTTTTTGCTAAAATGTCTATTGTACTAATATGCTTATTTACAAAAAGAGGAACTTTGATGTATTTTCCTTTTTCAACATAAAAATCTAATGATTTATACCATCCAATAAATAAAATAACCAAAACTAAACATGCAGAAAAGAAATGCTTGAAAACAAAAGAGTATTTTTGAAATTTATATTTAATGAAATTTAAAAAAGAACTAAATCTATTATTCATAATACAAACATAAAAAATATATATATAATTTATAGTCTACTAAAATTTAATAGTCGCTATGTTAATTAAATATAAAAACATTAAATTTGTTAAATATTTCTAAAATGGAACACATAGCTATACTTTGCGGTGGTAATTCAGCAGAAAGAAACATTTCATTACTAAGTGCCAAAACAGTTTTTAAGTACTTAAATCGGACAAAATATATACCTGTAATTATTGATATAAAAGATGAAGAATTTGTTTGTTCTTGCGGAGAAATAAACAAAGAAAATTTTTCATTAGTTTTAGATAAAAAAATAATAAAATTTAAAAAAGTATTCGTAGTGGTGCACGGACCTCCAGCAGAAAATGGAATTATACAAGATTATTTTCGTAAACTAAATATAAAATATACGTGTTGCAATAGTGAAGTATCCAATATTACATTTGACAAATTTAGGTGCAATAAAGAATTAGTTAGACTAGGTTTTAACTGTGCTAATTCTTTATTAGTTAACAAAAATTTCAATTTAAATTTCATTTTAGAAAATATAAAATTGCCAGTGTTTATTAAACCAAATCGATCAGGATCTAGTTATGGAATTTCAAAGGTAATGAAGGAAGATGAAATTTCAAGTGCAATTAATAAAGCATCTAAATTTGATTCTGAAATCATCGTTGAAGAAGAAGTGAAAGGTTCAGAGATAAGCTGCGGTATATATAAATTTAAAGACAAAATTATTGCACTACCAATTACCGAGATAATTTCAGATAACATTTTTTTTGATTATGAAGCAAAATATGAGGGAAAGTCAAAAGAAATTACACCAGCAAAAATTAATGCGATACTAACTGAAAAAATCCAAAATATCTCCAAGAGTATATACTCAAAAATGAATCTGTCAGGAATATGTAGAATTGATTTTATACTTGAAAAAAATGAAGTTTTTATCATCGAAATAAATACGATACCTGGAATGTCAAAAAATAGTATAATTCCTCAACAAATAGCAGCAGCTAATTTAAATTTTTCAGATTTTTTGGATATATGTTTAACTGAGAGTATATAAAGTAATATATTTGCAATCCGAATTTCAAATTTTATGGAAAGAGATTTAAAAAATAAAAAAATAAAAATTTTACAGGATAGACTTGCTGAAATTAAAGTAAAACATGATAATTCGAACAACATAGAGGAAGAAAAAGTTTCAAAAAAAACATCTACTTCTGATGAAGATGAATTAATTATAGAAAAAGACAATAAAAAATCTACTAGTCTTTTTAAAATACTTTCAATTTTT
>MDTE01178695.1_pt1 | contig 18352 bp, 16 predicted proteins | sample 811231 | NCBI WGS metagenome assembly MDTE01 (sample SAMN05326651, study PRJNA326480) | marine metagenome | isolation source: seawater | place: Indian Ocean: Red Sea | collected 2010 | reverse complement strand
CGAGCGCGTCGGCCAGCGGCAACGAGTCGTCGGCGTCGGCGAGCCGGGCCAGCGACCGGGTCAGATGCGCCAGATAGCCGTCGACGACCTCCAAGGGGGACGCCGTGGCGGCCAGGGGGCGACGAGTCGTCAGGCGGGTGGCGCGGAGGCGCCATTCGTCGTCGACCTGGATGAGGTCCACCTGGAGCGGCCAGGTGAAGTCCGGGGTCTCCCGAAGGCGGAGACGACCGGTGACACGGGCGGCCTGGCCCGCCAGCGCCGGCGCGTCGAGCTCGACGGTCCCGCCGCCGTAGATGCCGACCTTGCGGAACAGCTCGAGGGCGCCATCGCCAACGCGGTCATCGAGCCATCCATCGCCATTGGTGATCCAGGCCACCCAGGCGTCGCGATTGGCATCGCCCCCCTCGGCGAAATGGCGGGCGGCGATGGCCTGACCCTCGCTGAGATAGTCCCTCGCGACCTCGTCGGGGGTCTGTGCGGCAGTGACGGCGACCCCCGTCAGCCAGATGGCCACCGCGCTCACGACCAGTCTCGAGCCTGCGCTCCTCATCGTCGCCCATGGTAACCCGCGAAAGGACATAGACTACGTCGTCGGTAGACCTCGGCTATGGCCCCTCCACGACACGAGCTGCTCGAGTCGGACCTCGACGCGGCCGAAGACAAACGCCGTCGGCGCCAGCGCTTTCACGTCCAGATGGTGCCTCGGCTCCGCCTCTTCGGGGGGCTGCTGTTCATCGGGCTGGCGTGGATCCACAACGTGGTCGTCTTCGGCGACCCGAGGTGGGATCTGCTGAGACTGCTGGTCGTCATCGGGGTGACCTACGTCATCGGTTCGTGGGTCGTCCTCCGCCTCTACTTCGAACGGGTCAGGACGTTCAATCTGGGCGACTTCTTCCTGGGCACGGACCTGCTCCTCTACGCTCTGGCGATCTACGCCTCCGGGGGGACCAGAGCCTGCTCTTCTTCCTGATGATGGTCCGCGTGGCCGACCAGGCCGGCACCAGCTTCAAACGCACGTTCGTGTTCGCGAACCTGTCGGCGCTGAGCTACATCCTCTTGATCGCGTATCTCATCCTCATCGAAGGCCGAGAGGTCGCCCTACCGGTCGAGGGGCTGAAACTGATCTGTATCTACGGGTTCAACCTCAACATCGCGTTGACCGCGCGCACCGCCGAATCGCTGCGGCGTCGGCTGGTCGAGGCCATCCGGATCTCACGGTCACTCAACGAGGACCTTCGTCGCCAGACCGAGCGCGCGGAAGCGGCCAACCTGGCCAAGAGCCGGTTCCTGGCCAACATGAGTCATGAGCTCCGGACGCCCCTCAACGCCATCATCGGATTCGCCAACCTGCTGGGCAAACCGGGTCTCGACCCAAAGAAGGGCAACAACTACCTGGGGCGGATCCAGGCCAACGGCCGTCACCTGCTCGGCATCATCAACGGCATTCTGGACCTGGCGCTGATCGAGGCGGGCAAGGTGGATGTGCGTCGGGAACCGGTCCAGCTCGACGCGCTGATTCACGATGTGGTGGCGGGCTTCGAGCCCTCGGTCCCCCGTGGGGTCGAGCTGCGGACCGAGATGCCACCTCTCGACCCGATCGAAAGCGACGGTGAGAAGTGGCGACAGATGCTGGTCAACCTGGTGGGCAACAGTCTGAAATTCACCTCCGAGGGCCAGGTGACCATCAGCGTCGCGGCGACCGACGACGGGCACCCGGTCCGCGTCGACGTCACCGACAGCGGCATCGGCATCGAGCCGGAGAAGCAAGCGGTCGTCTTCGAGGCATTCGAACAGGCCGATGGCTCAGCGGCCCGGCTCTATGCTGGAACCGGTCTTGGACTCGCCATTTCCAAACAGCTGGCGGAGCTGCTCGGCTGCGAGCTGACCCTGGAGAGCGAGCCCGGCAAGGGAACACGGGTCTCGATCCACTGCGAGCGAGACGTCACAGACGCAACCTAGCTAGGACGGCGCGCGGAACTGCGTCTCGGTGCAGGTGCCAAAATCGACGAACGCGGCCACCTGCCGTTGCAGCGCGACGAACTCCTCATCGCCGAGGAGGATCATGGCGAAGTCCTCCCGGCTGGTCTCGTCGGCGTGTTGCTCGGTGAACCGGATCTGATCCACCGGCACCGCCAGCGACTGAAACCCGGTCATCCACCGTCCGGTCTGTGCGGTGAGCTCGGCGCCGGGATAGCGCCCGTTCACCAGCGCCGCCATCTCTCCGGCCAGCCGCTCGGCCTCCGCCCTCCCGTCGGGCACCACGTTGCAGACCCGTGAGAACACGATGGGCCGGTCGGCCTGGGCCACGTGGGCGCCCGTCACGGCCGGGACCAGCGCCACGCCCAGGGCCGCCGCGACCACGAGATGGCGCCACCCGGCGTCGGTCATGAGGCGATGCTACAGCCGTTCGGCTCCCGGTCGACCATTCTCCACGACGAAAGATGCACGCGTCGAGATGGGGCTGCCCTGATGGGTCACATACTCCAGGACCCGGTAGTGGGAGGTCCAGGTCGACGGCGTGACCTCACAGCTGACATAGCCGCGCTGGTTGTTGAAGAAACGCACCCAGGGGTTCTCGGAGAGTATGCCAGCCGTCGAATCGCGCACGTCCGAGCCGTCGCCGCCCGAAGTGATGGACGTGCCCACGAACTCGGTCCCCACCGCCGGACCGCCTTCGGCGTAGTCGACATGGAGGTCAGTGACCCAGTTGGTGTGGATATCTCCGGTGAGAAACACCGGATTGGCGGGCTGCCGCGTCGCGAGGAACTCCATGAGCCGACGGCGAGCCGCTTCGTAGCCGCTCCACTGGTCCATGCTGATCCGCTCCTCGTCGCCCGCCAGGCGGTCGACCCGCGCCACCATCACCTGCTGCGGAATCACGTTCCATCGGCTCGCCGACGCCTCCAGCCCGTCATACAGCCATCGCTCCTGGTCGTCTCCCAGCAACGTCGCGTTCGGATCCAACACTCCGGCACATGGGGCTCCGCTCCGGTCTCCACACGGCTGGTCGGTCCGGTACTGCCGTGTGTCCAGGACAAAGAAGGAGGCGAGGTCGCCGAACCGCAGACCCCGATAGAGCTGCATGTCGGCCCCGGCCGGGAGCGACGTCCGCCGTAGGGGCATGTGCTCGTAGTAGGCCTGATACGCCTCGGCGCGCCGGCGCAGGAAGAGCTCGCTCGGGAACCCCTCTTCTTCCGACACCGTATCGGCGTAGTTGTTGTCGACTTCGTGGTCGTCCCAGGTGACGACGAACGGGAAACGGGCGTGGGCCGTCTGGAGGTCGGGATCGAGGCGATAGAGGGCATAGCGATTGCGGTAGTCGCGGAGCAGCTCGATCTCGTCGCCGGTGTGTTTGCGGGCCCGACCGTCCCGCCCTTCGTACTCGTAGATGTAGTCGCCCAGGTGGAAGACCAGATCGAGGTCCTCCTCGACCATGTGGCGATAGGCGGTGAAGTACCCCTGCTCGTAGTGCTGGCACGACGCGAAGGCGAACCGGAGCCGGTCGGCGCGCGCTCCGGGGGCCGGCAGGGTCCGCGTGCGGCCGACCCGGCTGGCCTGGTCGCCGGCCCGGAAGCGATACCAGTACCACCGATCGGGCTCCAGGCCGTTCACCTCGACATGCACCGCGTGGCCGTACTCGGGCATGGCCACGACGGTGCCTCGATCGACGACCTGCTGCATTCGCTCGTCGCGGGCCACCGTCCAGCCCACCTCGACCGCCTCCTCACCCATGCCCCCACCTTCGAGCGGCACCGGGGCCAGACGGGTCCAGAGCACGACGCTGTCCGAGGTGGGATCGCCCGAGGCGACGCCCAGACTGAACGGCGGGCCAGCGAACTGTGGCGTCTGTCGTGGCTGACCGATCAGACGCGCGGTGGGAGCGGCCAGCGCCGCGATCCCCCCGGCCAGGAAGTGACGTCTCGACAAGCCGAGGTGGTTGCTGAACGGATCGCGCATCGGTGCCTCCCGCAGACAGGGTACCCTCTTGGGCGATGGCTGACATGCGACTGCTGATGGTGGGCGCCTGCCTCCTGGTTCCACTGGCGGGATGCGGGTCGGGCGCACCGGCGACGCCGGACGACTCGGCCCCGGCGGAGAACACACCGAACATCGTGCTGTTCCTCGTCGACGACATGGGGTGGTCGGACCTCGGCGTCTATGGCAGCGAGCTCTATGACACGCCGACCATCGATCGGTTCGCGAGCGAGAGCGTCCGTTTCACCAGCGCCTACGCGGCCGGCCACGTCTGCTCCCCGACCCGCGCCAGCCTGATGACCGGCAAGTATCCGGCACGACTCCGGCTGACCGACTGGCTTCCCGGACGACGCGAGCACGATTTCGAGCCGCTCCTCAGCGCGGAGAAGGCCCTGGCACTCCCGCTCGCGGAAGTCACGCTGGCCGAAACGCTGCGCGAGCACGGCTTCCGCACCGGCATCTTCGGCAAGTGGCACCTTGGGGACGAGGAGGCCGGCCCCCTCAACCAGGGATTCGACGTCCAGGTGCCCAGCTGGAACGGCTGCTGCCCACGGGGCGGATACCACCCGCCCTACGAAATGGAGGGCCTGGCGGTCGAGGGAGAGGCGGACGAGTATGTCACCGATCGGCTCACCGACTTCGCCGTCGGATTCATCGACGATCATGTCGCCGAATCGGGCGACCGGCCGTTCTTCCTGTATCTGTCGCACTTCTCGGTCCACGACCCCATCCAGGGGCGCGAAGACCTGGTCGAGAAGTACCGGGAGCGTCTGGCTGCCCGGGCGGAACCGTCAGGGCCCGCATTCGTCCTCGAAGGCAACCCGGACGACATGCCGCCCCTGTCGCAAGACGAGCTGGGCGCACTGGCCGAGCAGCCGTCCCACCGCGAGCATCGCGTCCTGCCGCAACGAACGGTGCAGATCAAGCAGCACCAGGACAACCCGGAGTTCGCGGCCATGGTGGAGTCGATCGACGAGAGCCTCGGCCGCGTGCTCGACACGCTCGAACGCACCGGCCAGCTCGACAACACCATCGTGGTCTTCTATTCCGACAACGGCGGCATGTCGGCGGCCAACTTCGGCAACCCGGAACGGGTGGTAGCCGATGACCGGCTGGACGTCGCCTATGCGACCTCGAACCTGCCGCTTCGCGGCGCGAAAGGCTGGCTCTATGAGGGAGGGGTACGGGTGCCGCTCATCGTGCGCTGGCCCGGGGCGGCAGGTGGCGGCAGCGTCCGTGATGAGCCGGTCATCAGCCCCGACCTCTACCCGACACTGCTCGAGATGGCTGGTCTCCCGACCCGACCAGAACAGCACGTCGACGGGGTGAGCTTTGCCTCGGCCGTGCGAGGCGACGCGTTCGATCGTGGCGCGATCTACTGGCACTTTCCGCACTACAGCAACCACGGCATGCAGAGCCCCGGCGGCGCCATCCGAGACGGCAACTACAAGCTGCTCGAGTACTTCGAGAACGACACGGTGCAACTCTTCGACCTGTCGGCCGATCCGGGCGAAACCCGGGATCTCGCACACGCCGACCCGGAGCGGGCCGACACGCTCCGGGCGCAGCTCCACGAGTGGCGCCGGCAGGTGTCGGCCGCGATGCCTCGGCCGCGGCAGCCGTAGTCAGAAGGACGTCGGGCATGCATCCGCCGTCGGACCGCACACGCGACGAGGAGCGGCGCCGCCAGGACGAGCGTGCCGGCGCCAAGCGCACGGCACACGACCGATACGCCATGCGCCGGCTGCTGAGGGAGCAGGCGGACCGGATGCTGGCGCTGGTGCCGTCGGACGCCTACATCGTCGATCTGGGTTGCGGGGTGGGTGACTTTCTGGAACACGCGGCGCGTCATGGCGACCATCGCGCTCTGGGCATCGACCTGTCCCCGGAGTCGGTGCGACTCGCCCGCGAGCGCTTCGCTGGCAACGACCGCGTCGATGCGATTGAAGCTTCCGCTGACACGCTGAGCCGGGTGCTGGCCGACCACGCTCCGCCGCCCCAGGCTGACGCGGTCTTCATGCGGGGAGTCATCCACCATCTGGAGACACCGGCCGCCGTCTTTCGAGAGGTGCGGCGGGCGCTGCGCCCGGGCGGACGCCTGGTGGTGCTCGAGGGCAACGTCAACAGCGCGTACCGGCGTCTCGCGCTCGGTGTCGCGGATCTCCTCGGCGTGGAACACGAGGCGAGCCAGTTTCCCCACACGCCGGTCGAGGACATCACGCGGTTGCTGGGCGAGTGCGGCTTCGGCGAGATCGAGGTGCGTTATGTGCCGGCGCTCTCTGCGCCCCTGGCCTACCTCGGCCTGGGGAACCAGACGTTCTGGACTCTCGCCAACCGCCTCGACCGACTCGGCGGACGGCTCGCCCCGCGCATGGTGGGCTGGTGGTATCTGCTGTCGGCCACTGCCGAATAAGACGGGCTAGGCTGGGGCAGGCGACTCGGAAGGCAGATCGCCGAACTTCCGCATGTAGCGCCGCTTCCACGCGGCCCCGCCCACCGTGCCCACGATGGCGGGCACGACCCAGGGCACCCAGTTGAACGGCCCGAGGATGGAGTAGTCGAACAGCGCCTGCGACCCGAAGATGAGAAACGCCGTGTGGTCACGCAAGCGATCGCGCTCCTGACCCTCACGCTGTCCGGCACGTTCGCGCTCCTCGCATGGTCGCTCCGCCTGGGACGCTAGGTTTCTTGGCGAGGCTTCCGTCTGGCGGCGTTGCGACCTCAGTCACAGACCACCAGTCTGCTCCTTCGGCCGCGCCTGGCCAGACGGAAGCCTCGCCAAGAAACCGGGATCCGCCTAGACGGAAGCCTCGCCGAGAAACCGTCACCGGGGTGGCAGGAGGCGAGCTAGGGAATCGGGAGAGGACCGGTGCCTGAGGTGAGGCAGTAGGCGCCGAGACTGATGACGGTCGTCACGATCGAGACCGTGACGAACGTGGTGAGGGCGAGCGCGGCCACCAACCGGACGTGGACGGGATAGCGGCGGGAATCCATGGTGCTTTGGACGCCGGTGGGTGGCCCGCCGTTCCCGGTGGCAGGGCCAGCCCCCGCGCCGCTCACATACAATGCGCCGTAGTCCGTCCACACGCAAGGAGACGTCCCGTTGTCCGACCACGCCCTTCGCTCACTCGCGCACCTCACCGTCTTCTCGCTCACGGTGAGCGGTGCGGCCGCCACTGCCCAGACCCAGTCGGAACCGACCGACTGGCCCAGCACCAACTACGTGCAGGGTGCCAACCGCTACAGCCCGCTCACCCAGATCACGGCCGAGAACGTCACCTCACTCGAACGCGTCTGGAGCATCAACCTCAAACCGGACGGGTTCGAGGGTCGGCTACGCGAAGACCAGTCGATTCCGCTGGTGATCGGCAACTCGATGTATCTCGGCTCGCCCTACGGCTCGGTGATCGCCCTCGACGCCACCACGGGCGAAGAACACTGGCGATTCGATCTGCCCGACGGCGCGCTCCCCTCGCGGCGCGGGATCGCGTACTGGCCAGGCGACGGCAACATCCCGCCCTCGCTCATCTTTGGCGCCAGCTCCGGTGCGCTGTATTCGATCACAGCGGCCGACGGCACCCCGAACACTGGGTTCGGCGAGAACGGAATCGTCGATCTCAAGACCCCCGAAGTCATGCGGTCGTTCACCGATGCGAGCTACTCGCTGCTCTCGGCGCCCGCCATCTACAAGAACCTCGTGATCACCGGCGCCGGCACCGGTGAAGGACGAGGCTTCCCGAATGGCACCGGACCAGCCGGCGACACTCGCGCCTGGGACGCTCGGACCGGCGAGCTGGTGTGGACGTTCCACACCGTGCCGCGCCCGGACGAATTCGGCTATGACTCCTGGGCCGGCGACAGTGCGAGAGACCGATCCGGGGTGAACGTGTGGGGCTACATGTCACTCGACGCCGAGCGCGGCATCCTGTACATGCCGATCGGCGCCCCGAACGACGACCGGGTCGGCGTCGACCGCCCCGGCGACAACCTCTTCTCTTCGTCGATCGTAGCCGTCAACGCCGAGAACGGTGAGTATCTCTGGCACTTCCAGTTCGTGCACCACGACATCTGGGACTACGACGCGCAATCGGCGCCGCTGGTGGTCGACCTGGAACGGGACGGCGAGACCGTTCCGGCCCTGCTCGCGGTCAACAAATCGGGACTGCTCTTCACCCTGAACCGGGTCACCGGCGAACCGATCATCCCGGTCGAGGAACGTCCGGTTCCCCCGAGCGACCTCGCTGGCGAGTTTGCCTCGCCCACCCAGCCGTTTCCGGTCAAGCCGGAGCCGCTGGCGCAGATGACTATCTCCCGCGACAACCTCTACAAGGGGGAGCCGGCCCACCAGGCCTACTGCGAACGGATGGTCGACGACAACGACATGAAGCTGGGCGGCCCCTACATGCCGATTGCGGTCAACCAGTACAGCATCTCTCCACCGGGCCCGGCGGGCGGCATCAACTACTGGGGCCCCGCCTACGACCCCGACTTGGGCCTGTTCGTCTCCAACGTCACGAACCTGTTCCAACCGATGCGACTGGTCCAGCGGCCCAACGGGACCTGGTTCAACTCCGGCCCGCTCGCCGGGCTCCGTCGTTTCGGTGACGCCGACCGCAAGCTGCCGTGCGGGCCGACGCCGTGGGGTGAGCTGGTCGCGGTGGACATGTCCACCGGAGACATCGCCTACCGCAAGACCTTTGGCGTGTCCGACATGCTGCCGGCCGGGATGCAGGACACCGGCCGCCCCAGCACCGGCGGCGTGATCCTGACCGCCAGCGGACTCAGCTTCGTGGGCGGCACCGACGACTTCCGGTTCCGGGCGTTTGCCACCGCCAGCGGCGAGCAACTCTGGGAGATCCGGTTGCCGTCCTCGATCCAGGCGACGCCGATCACCTACCTCGGTGCGGACGGGCGACAGTTCGTGACCATCATCAGCACCGGCGGCGGGCTGACCGGGTCGGACGTCACCAACGACGAGATCATCGCCTTCGCCCTGCCGGCCAACTGAGACGATCCCTCAGCTCGGCGACTCGCACACCGGGAACTCCACGCGGGTGAGCAACTCGTCTGGCGCCACCGTACGCGGGTCGTTCAAGTAGATCTCGCGCGGTGGACCGACGATCTCGTAGCCGTGCTCCGAGATCCAGCTGGTGATGGTGTGATACGCGGGTGAGATCTGCTCGTAGGGTCCGCGATGGACCGTCGTCGCCATCGTGCCGCCTTCGAGCGCCCGCCCCTTGACTTCCCCCTCCCCTGCGAAGTCGGGGCCGACCGGGACACACACTTCCAGGTCGCCGGAGGTCGTCTCATCGATGACCTGGTGATACACGATCAGCGGCGCTCCGGTGGGTGTCGCGCGAGCCTGCTGCAGACCCTGCATCAGCGCGCCGAACCCGCGCTCGATGTGCGTCTTGATCTCACGCAGGTTGGTGTGGACCTTGACCGCGGCGACCGACTGCGGCTCGGTTTCGGTGACTGCTACCTCGTAGGTCATGATTTTCCCCTTCCGCCGAATGATGGACTCGAGGTAGTGGAGCATCCGCTCGTGGGCCGCCAGGCGGTCGGCCAGCCGCTCCCGATGCACCAGCAGCTGCGCGGTCGCCTGTCCCGGATCATCCGCCTCCACCACCGCTCGAATCTCATCGAGCGGCATGTCGAGGGAACGCAGGACACGGATGACCTCCGCACGAGTCGCCTGCGCGAGCTCGTAGTAGCGGTACCCCGAGGAAGGATCGACGAACGCGGGCGGCAACAGACCGTTTCCGGCATAGAGACGCAACGCCTTCATCGACAGGCGCGTCATCTTCGAGAACCGTCCGATCGGGATGAGCGTCAACTCCCTACCTCCATGCGTCCAATCGTCGAGCCTGCCCCTGGGGAAGAGTCAAGACCCCTACTGAACGGGCTTGGCGAGCCAGAGACCAGGCTCTAAGCTGAGACTGACATGTCCAAGAAACTGACGACCGTCGTCGGAGTCGCCACGCTGCTCGTACTGGCGCTGGCGTTCGGGTGGCTCACACGCTCGGAACCGTCGAACCAGCTGTCGATGACCGGCGGCGTCGCCGCCGAGCCGCGGCCGTATCTTCGCCTGGCCGTGTCTCACGACGCGACCACTGGCGCGGTGACCGTTACCGACGTCACGCTGGTCGAGACGCCCGTCCGGCCGCTGACCGGCCCAGGCGGATTCTACGCCGTGCTCGACGGCGCCGACGGGGTTCTCTCGGCGGTGCCCTTCTCCTTCAGCGCGCAGATGATCACCGAATCGGAGGGAGACGGCGTGGTCGTGCGAGAGGTGGTCGACCTCACCGATCAGTCGGTCATCACCTTCCTGCCATACGAGCCACAGCCGACCGGTGTCCGGGTTCTCGACCAGCAGGGCACCGTGGTCGCCTCGGTCGGGAGCGATCAGCTGGAGAACCTGAGTGCCCGAGACGATCGCGCGGCACCCGGCGGCTGGTGGCCACTGCTGACCTCACGCGTGGCACCGGTGGCCCACGCCGCCGCCCCCATCGATGATCTGGAGGCGGCCTTCCCCCATATCGACTTCCTGCTGTACGGCGACGAGCTCAACTACGGGAACGCCTCGGACAACGTGACCGTCGAGTGGATCGACTACTACATGGCCGAGGCGCTGCACCAGGCGCTCTCGAGCATGGGGCCGGTCCTGGTGGGCTCGATCGGCAGCGTCGCGATGGTGAGCTACCCGGGGATGGGGCTCGGCGTCGGCACCCAGTGCTCCGGCGAGGACATCACCACGATCACGCGGGGCCAGACGGTGGGCAACCAGATCCTGATCAACGTGAACGAGCTGGGTGACGGCGGACCGGTGGGAGTCAGCGCAGAACAGATCCGGAGCACCCTCACCCACGAAGCGGTCCACGCCTTTCACAACGTGGTCGACGGGGTGATCGGGAGCGACGACGAGAACCTCCCCCTGGAGGTCCAGACCAAGATAGACGACGTCCGGGACAACCTGGGCTACGTCTACGGCGCCCTGTCGCGAACCTGGCGCCAGATGCAGGGCAGCGCCCGGATCGCCTATGACGGCTATGGCACCTACGTCGGCGGGCAGGCGTTCTGCGACTACCCCACCACCGCCTCGGCGGTCGAGGCGGGGTTTGCCCGGCCCTATGGCGCCTACAGCCACAACGAGGACGTCGCCACATTCGTGCAGATGTTCTACGACAACGTGGGCGCGGTAACAGCTCACCCGGTCTGCCAGCAGTTCTCGGGACTGACCAACGAGGTACCGGAAGAGAAGCTGCTACCGTTCGCCAAGCTGAACTTTCTGCGCGGCATCGAGATGATCACCGAGGCGGACTACCAGGCGTGCGCCCAGAACGCCGACCCGGCGGATCAGGACGGCTTCGAGCTGAGCGACGCCAACTACGACCAGGGCTTGAAGGCCGGATCGATCGGACAGGACGGACCGACCGATACCGACGGCTCTCGCTTCGTCGTCCTGGGATCGACCTCGACCGCCCAGGCGATGCTCCAGATCTACGTGCGCCCGCCGTTCTACACCCCGGTCGGCTTCCACCGGCTGGACAAGACCGCGGGGTGGCTCACGCCCTATGTGGGGATGCAGGGGTACAAGCGTCGCAACCTGCTGACCTGGCAGCCGACCAACGTCGACGGGAACTTCGAGCTGACCCGCCAGACCCGGATCTCGAGTGGCGGATTCGCCCTGGTGGTCAACAACACCTCCGCCCAGACCAAGGGCTATGCCTTCTTCGTCACGATGGAAGACTGGCAGATGCGGGAACGAGCGATGCTCGACCTCATCTGGTTCAGGATCGAACCCTGAGGTCCCTCCTCGCGCCTTGCCACGCACCCGTCTCGACGACCCGCGGGCTCCTCGGGGCCACGGTGTAAGCTCGTGCGGGGAGTAACCATGGCACCCGATGAAGAGGTTCCGGGAGAACCACACGACGGCGAGGACTTTGCGGCTCTGTTCGAGGCGTCGGGCCAGCCCGCCGTGTTCAAGACCGGGCAAACCGTCGAAGGCCTCGTGGTCCTGATCGGACGAGACGTCCTGTTCGTCGATGTCGGCGGCAAGAGCGAGGCCACGATGGAACTCGCCGAGCTGCGGGACGACGCGGGCGAGCTCACGGTCAAGGTCGGCGATACCGTCCAGGGCGTGGTGGTGTCGACCCGCGACGGCGTGAAGCTGTCACGCAAGCTGGCCCAGAAGGCGGCCAGCCGACGACAGCTGGAAGAGGCGTTCCACGCAGGGCTGCCGGTGGAAGGCCGCGTCGAAGCGGCGAACAAGGGCGGCTACGACATCCGCATTGGCGGACAACGGGCGTTTTGCCCCATCTCTCAGATCGAGAAGGGATTTACCGACGACCCGGAGGTACACGTCGGGCAGCTCTACACCTTCAAGATCACCGAGTATGCGGAAGACGGAAGAAACGTCATCGTCTCCCGGCGAGCGCTGATTGAAGACGACGAACGGACGCAGGAAGCCGAAGTCCGCAAGCTCGTCGTTCCCGGCGCCGACCTTCCAGGACGCGTCGCCTCGGTGCAGGGCTACGGCGCGTTCGTCGATCTCGGGGGCGGCGTCCAGGGCCTGCTTCACGTCTCGGAGATGGGCTGGTCGCGAGTTGCCGATCCTGCGTCGGTCGTGCAGCCTGGCGACGAGATCACGGTCCGGGTACTGAGCGTCGACAACGAGAAGGGCCGGATCGCGCTCGGCACCAAGCAACTGCGGCCGGATCCCTGGACCGCGGCTGGAAGCGCCTACGCCCCGGGCGAGCGTCACCGGGGCACGGTGACTCGACTCGCCGACTTCGGCGCCTTCATCGAGCTCCGGCCCGGCATCGAGGCGCTGGCCCATGTCTCCACGTTCCCTCCGTCAGGCAAGCGGGACAGCTGGAGGCAGACGGTCTCGATCGGCACGTCGGTCGACGTCGAGATCCTCACCGTCGACCTCGAGCAGAAACGGATCGGGGTCGCGGTGGCCGATGAGGGTTCGGCGCCTCCGACACCGCAAGACGTCGACGAGACACCGGCCGCGGCCGCGCCCCGGGTAGAACAGGGCAAGGGCCTGGGTTCGATGGCCGACCAGCTTCGCGCGGCATTCGGCCAGACAGACGAGTAGGATGCAGGACACCACGAAGGCAGGGGGAAAGCGATGACCGCGAGGCTGACAGGTTCTGGCGCGCTCATGCTGACGATGGCGCTTCTGGGTGGAGCCGAGAATGCCCACGCCCAGTCGGACTGGGCCAGTGAGGGCCCGATCGTCCATGGCCATCATCACTTCAACATCACCGACCGCGCCGCGCAGGAGCGGTTCTGGAGCGATGCGCTGGGCGGAACCCGCGCCACGTTTGCCGGCAGAGAGATCTTCAAGTTTCCGAACGCGCTCGTGTTCCTCACCGAGCAGGCGCCATCAGGGGGCACGATCGGGTCGATCATCAACCATGTCGGGTTCTGGGTGCCCGATGCCAGCGCCACCCTCGCCGGTCTGCGCGAGGCAGGCTACCCGTTGATCACCGAGCGGGAGCTGCCGGATGCCGACGTGCAAGACGGCGTCTACTGCCCGGTCGGTGGCACCTACTGTCTGGGCTACGTCCTTGGCCCCGACGACATCAAGGTCGAGATCATGGGAAACCGGACGCAGTCGATGCCGATTCAGCATCACCACATCCACTTCAACACGCCGGACGTCGATGCGCTGCGCGCCTGGTATGTCGAGATGTTCGACGCCGTCCCGGGGATGAACGGGAACTTCAAGGTGGCCGACCTGCCCGGGGTCAACCTCCGCTTCTCGGAAACGGAGCAGAACGTCGGCACCCGGGGCCGCAGCCTCGACCACATCGGCTTCGAGGTGGACGGTCTCGAGGCGCTCTGTCGGCGCCTCGAGGCGAAGGGGGTGGTCTTCGACCGCCCGTATGCCCGTTCGGAGGAGCTCGGGGTCGGCTACGCCTTCCTGACCGACCCGGATGGCACCTACATCGAGCTGACCGAGGGGCTCGACGCCTACTGAGCCCCCTGACGCCGGTTGATCCGGTCCACCAGCTGCGCAAGCTCGGCGGGAATGTAGCGCAGCACCTCATCACCCACCTCGAAGATGCCGTGACCGAGCACCGTCGGGTCGGTGCGGCTCGCGCTGTAGACCACCTCCGAGAAATCGCCTGACGTCAGCACCACGTCGATGTGGGCAATGGCGGCGTCGATCCGTGCACGGGCGTGATCGGTGAGGCACGTGTAGCCGGGACCGGTCGGCACGCCCGCGGCGCGGGGTGGCTGCTGGCATTGAAACGGCCGGATCACGGCGTTTCCACCACCGGCCCGACAGGCCGGGGAAGCCGGATCGAGAGTGCCGCTCCCCACCCGAGCCAGGAACGCCCGCGACTGCTGCTCGTTGTCGTTGAACACGAACAGCGTCCTCGCCCACCGCGACTGCCGGAGCATCCAGCTGAAATCGCCGGCGGCGCCAGGCGAGGTGAAGACCGAGGGCGTCAGGGCGATCGGCATCGGCGACATCCTACTCCGGAGCGTGACCTGGATCACGGTCGGGACGTGACCAGCGTCAACAGCCCGTTCCCCGCCCCCTGGCTACGCTTGTATCCGGATGAAGGAGGAACCGATGACCTCGAGCGACACACGTCGGCTTCGCGGCGGATCGATGAAGAAACGGCTGGTCTGGGGCGCGACCATCTTGATGATGGCGGCCGGATCGGTCTGGGCGGACAACACCACGGCGGGCGGCGCCCTGAACCTGCTGGGCGCCGCCCTGTTCGACATCGGCGCCTGCGAGACCGAGTACCTGGGGGTCAACACCTTCCAGGGCATTTCCCAGAACACGCTCGAAATCATGAAGATGAAGTACCTGCCATGACTAAACACTATGCAATCGTCGTTGTGTTCATGCTGCTGTCAATCGCGTGCGGAGGCTCGGAGAATGGCGGCCCCGTGACGATTTCCCTGACCACCCCCATCGACGACCCTGATGCCTCTGGTCGAGAAGCGTTCTGGGGGGTCGAGCTCGGTGGCGGAGACGGTGAGGACCTGTATCAGCTCGACCCGCCGCCCGCGCCTGGCGCCATGCTGACGCTGCTGGCGGCGCCCGAAGACCGGAGCCGCTCGATGACGGTCGAGCTGGTGGCGGCGGATGGATCGGTGGCGGCCCGGTTCGACACCACCCCTGACGCGGTACGGTTCGTGTGGCCGGTGCGGGAAGCGGTGTCGTTGCGGTTGCGAGCCGACGCGAGCGGACCGGCCTTCGACGCGGTCATCGGCGTGCGGTCCATCGAAGGACGTCCGCTGGGGTGGCAGCCGAAGCCGGGCACCGACGTCGCGGAGTCGGTGGATGACGGCGGCGAGGTGCCGCCGCTGGTGGTCGCGCTGCCACTGCGGAAGTAACGTCCCGCGGCACCGGCCCGATCCGCAGGAACCTGTATCGAACGCCGTCACCGGGACCTCCACCGACGCGCTCCCTTTCGAGGTATCGTATCGGGCTGGAGGTGGGCTTGAGCAGGAACAGTGTTTCCACGTGGGTGGCGACGCGTCTCCTGCTGGCGGTGCCGGTGACCGCGGCGGGCCAGGGGAACTACGGCCTTCAGAACATCCTCCTCGGCGCTCGCACCGACGAGCTGCAGTGAGGTACGACGCACGTCTTCAGACCGCACGCCAAGGGAAGTGACCATGCGACTATTCGAGACTGGGCAGATTCATCGAGCAACGGGAATGCTCGCCGTCGCCACCCTCATCGGGCTGCTGCCGAGCACGGTGCACGCCCAGGCGCGCGTCACCACCGGGGGAGACGCGCCGTCCATCATCGCGGGCCAGAGCCAGACGAACTGGGAGAGCAACAATCTCGACCAGTACAACCAGCGCTTCTCGGAGCTCGACCAGATCAACACGACCAACGTCGGTCAGCTCGAGCACCTCTGGTCGTTCGAGGTACCGAGCACCATCAACGTCCGGCAGGTCACGCCGCTGGTCGTCGATGGCGTGATGTATCTGCACGGACGCGATTCGGTCCTGGCCGTCAACGCGGTGACGGGCGAGTCGGTCTGGACCAGCGAGGTCCCCGACATGACCGGCGGCACCGTCCGCGGACCGCTGCACGTGGACGGCCGCATCTACTCGTACCACGGCGACCAGCTGGTGGCGACCGACGCCGAGTCGGGCGAGCTCGTCGAAGAGTTCGGCGACGGCGGCGTCCTGCCGGTGCTGAGCCTGGCGCTGCAGTTCAAGTATCCGGACGCCTATCCGCCCGGGTTCGACGCACTGTCGATGCGCTACCGGATCAACAGCTCGCCCGCCTACCACGACGGGACGCTCTATGTCGGCTCGGCCATCTCCGAGGGCAACATCCCGGGTGGCCTGGTGGTGGCGGCCGACGCCGACACCGGGGCGATCAAGTGGGTGTTCAACACCGTGCCGCAGCGGCCCCAGGACGAGGGCTACGAGATTGCGGCCCCGACCTGGGGCGACGGCGACCGGGCCGGAGGCGGCATCTGGACGCAACCGGCCATCGACGCCGAGCTGGGCATGGTGTATGTCAACGCCGCCAACCCGATGCCGCCCTACGACGGCTCATCGCGTCCGGGGAAGAACCTGTTCACCAACTCCACGATCGCGTTGGATCTGGAGACCGGGGCGATCCGCTGGTACTACCAGACCATCCACCACGATCTGTGGGACTGGGACAACATCACCGGCCCCACCCTGTTCGACGTCACGGACGCAAACGGCGAGACGATCAAGGGGATCGCCGCCGCCGGCAAGAACTGCCTGCTCTACATGTGGCACCGCGACACGGGCGAGCCGATCAACCCGATGGTCGAAACCCCGGTCGAGACCCGGTCGAACGTGCCGGGTGAGGTGGTCTACCCGACGCAGCCGATTCCCTACAACGCGCGTGGCGTCCAGATGACGCCGTTCTGCGCGACCTACCTCCACTTCGACGACCCGGAGCTCCGGGCCCAGGCTCGTCCGATGTACTGGCCGTATGCCACCGACGAGCATTTCCTCGTTGCCCACGGCGGGTCGAGCTTCGGCGCGCCGTCGTTCAGCCCGAGCACCGGTCTGCTCTACGTCACCGGCAAGAACGCGGGCGTGTCACTGCTGGTGAAGCCGGTCGGAGACAGTCTGGTACTGGGGCAAGGCGGTGGCCACGTGCCCGGGTTCGACATCGACGAGCTGAACCGCGTGCCGGAGTTCGAGAGAACGACCACCCTGACGGCCTACGAGCCGGCGAGCGGCGAGGAGGCGTGGCAGCAGATCCTCCCCTCGGTCACCTTCGGCGCCTCGAGTGGCAGCGTCGTCACGGCAGGCGACATCGTCTTTCAGGGCACCGAGGATGGCGGTTTCTACGGGTTCCACGCCGAGACGGGCGAGCAGCTCTTCCACTACCTGGCCGAGAGCAACATCCAGTCGAGCCCGCTGACCTACGAGGTGAACGGCAAGCAGTACGTCACCGTGATCGCGACCGGTTCGATCCTGACGTTCGCGCTGCCGTAGACGGGCTCCGGGTCCCGAGGTGGGCCGGCCACGCTACGGGTAGACGTAGCTCGACTGCGAGCCCAGCGGGATGCCGGTGACCCAGAACACCACCAGGAGCACCGACCACACCACGAGCAGGGAGATGCAGTAAGGCAGCATCAGCGAGACCAGCGTCCCGATCCCCGTGTTCTTCACGTAGCGCTGGCAGAAGACCACGACCAGCGGGAAGTACGGCATCAGCGGCGTGATGATGTTGGTCGACGAATCGCCGACGCGGTAGGCGGCCTGCGTCAGATCCGGCGAGATGCCCAGCTGCATCAGCATCGGCACCACCACCGGGGCGATCAGTCCCCACTTGGCCGACGCGGACCCCACCAGCAGGTTCACGAAACCCACCAGACCGACGATGCCGACGATCGTGACCGAGCCGGGGAGCGCCAGTTCCCTGAGTGCGTCGGCGCCCTTGATGGCCATGAGGATGCCGATGTTCGACTGCCCGAACATCCAGATGAACAGCGAGCAGAAGAAGGCCAGGACCAGGTAGTAACCCATGGTCTCCATCGACTTCGACATCCCCTTGACGATGTCGCGATGGGAGGTCACCGAACCCGAAACGTAGCCATGGACCACGCCCGGGATCAGGAAGAAGAGAAAGATCAAGGGCACGATCGACTGCATCAGCGGCGCCTGGAACGAGGTGATCTGCTCCTCGAACCGCAGCGCTGAATCGGTCGGCGCCGCCCACAGGATCAGACCCACCGCACCGACCAGCGCGGCGACGATCCCCGCCACCATCCCCCGCTGCTCCCCTTCGGTCACTTCCTCCATCTTGGGCATCTGCTCGGGGTCGCCGTCGATGGCGTGACCGCTCACCCGCGGCTCGATGATCCGGTCGGTGATGAACCACCCGACGATGGTG
>MDTE01181885.1_pt1 | contig 18356 bp, 17 predicted proteins | sample 811231 | NCBI WGS metagenome assembly MDTE01 (sample SAMN05326651, study PRJNA326480) | marine metagenome | isolation source: seawater | place: Indian Ocean: Red Sea | collected 2010 | reverse complement strand
AGAGCATCAAAATTATTATTTTTAAATGTATCAATAAATTTTTTTAAATCGATGTTTACGTATGAATCACCATTCATAACAAAAAGATTTTTTTTTTTTATAATCTTACTGAGAGCTACAATAGACCCTCCTGTTCCAAGGGGAATTTTTTCTTCAATAAAAATTATTTTTATATTTTTATAAGAATTAGGAATGGTTTTTTTAAAAATTTTAACGTTATGACATATTGAAATGTAAACTTTTTTAACAGAAATTTTTTCAAGTAAGTCCAAAAGATAGTTAATAAATGGTTTTCTGTTAATTTTCATTAAGGGTTTAGGGGTATCACCACTTATTTTTTTTAGTCTTAAACCCTTCCCACCAGCAAGAATTAAGAATTCGCAATTAAAATTTTGATTCATTTTACTTTTATAAAATGACCTAGCCTGTCTACAGTCTTAATAAATTTAAATTTTTTACTTTTAATTATCTCTTTAATTAATGGTTTCATATACAAAGGACTTCCTTCTTCGTTAAAGGTTCCCTCAAATGAACAATCATCAAAAAAAAGTGACCCACCTACTCTTAAATATTTACAATATCTTTCATAATCATTTTTTACAATTTCATATGTATGACCTCCATCAATTAAAACTATATCGACTCTTTTTACATCTTTAGGAAGTTTTACATATTGTGAATCACCAACAATTTGAACAATATCTAAATCATTTTTTTTTGAAAACTTATTTAATAGTGTGTGATTTTCATTTGTCTTACTTAACCTTTTTTCTTTTTCAAAATTGTCAATAGTCCAAACTTTACCATTTTTACCTAACGCGACCGAAAGTAGAATTGCGGATCCTCCTTTATAAGTCCCAATATCTATTGCTTTTTTAGCTTTAATATTCTTAGCCACACCATAAATATAAGCAGACATTCTTATTGTTAATCCTAGTATGCCATGATTAGTATTATTACTTGAGAATAAAGGAGCTAAATGATAGAAATCAAGTCCATTAGATGTTTCTATATCCCAATTTGTTTTTTTTAAGGAGGGCGATAAATTAAAAAATGGCAAAAAACCTTCAAAAAAAGAGTGTTTATTAAACGTAAACAAATATTTTGAGATATATTTAGTAGCTCTTTTACCAACGATCTTGCAAAAAATTTTACAGGCAAATTCCAAACAAATGAAAGATTTATGATACAAAAAGATAAGTGATTTTTTTAACATATTATAAGTTTTTTAAATTTTTCAACATCGTTATAATTTGAAGAATAACTTTCATTTTTTTTTAAAGGTGATCTTCGCAATTTTACATCCATCGAAACTCTGAACTGTGAAGATCTATTTAATATTGTTCTGTGAGGACAGATACCGTCAAATATTAGGCTTTTATTATAAGTTTTACTTATATCTGCTGTTTTAAGATTTGGGAAATTAAATTCATCATACCTTTTATAGGTTTTGAACCAATTAGCATTTAACTTTTCTGGTCCTTCATTCAACTCAAATTCTTTTTGCAAATCATTTTTTGATAGGGGAACCCAAAAGTGAACAATGTCAGAGGGTTCATTTGCAAAAATATCAATATGTAATTTTGTAGTTGCGTACGGTCTTGTTGGATTTAAAACTTTTTTTACAAGTCTTAAATTAATCAAAGAAAAACCAGAGATATGATCTATCAAATTATTTTTTTTAAATATTTGTAACAAAGTTTGATGTAATTTCATATATGATAAAAAATTATCATAAAATATTTTAATGATTGATCCATCGGTTAGTTGGATTTTATTTAATTCCGATTTCTTATCTTTCAGAAAGTTTTCTAAGGTTATTTTTTTTTTTTTTCCTTTCAGACTATCAAAAAGAATATTGACAACATCTTTTTGAAGTTTTTCAATATCATTAAAGAGATCAAGTGTAGAAATAAGATTACCGAGTCTAGAAATATTGTTATTTTTATTAATTTTTCTAAACCAATTTTTTCTTTGATTTAAAGAAAGGTTACTCATTTTTATTTACCAAAGTAATTTTTAAAAAGTTTATACACAAAGTGTTGCGAATCTGTTGTTACATCTTGATGACATCCTATTGAAAAACTGTTATTCATCACGTAATTACTGTTTGATAGTTCTCCAATAAACCTATGTCTAAATTTTTTTAAAGCTGGTTGTTTCACCATGTTACCGCATATTATTGGTCTATTTTCTATTCCATTTTTTGTAAGAAAGTTTCTAAAATCATTCAATTGATTTTTTTTGATTTGTTTTAAACTCATACAAAAACCAAACCAAGAATGTTCAGCATTCTTTAATTCCTTCTGAAATAGGATTTGATTTTCAAATGGTTTCAAAATCTCTAACCATCTTTCAGCAACTTTTTTTCTTTTTTTTAGAATTGAATGAAATTTTTTTAATTGAACATTTCCAATAGATGCTTGAACTTCATTAAGTCTTAAATTATAGCCTAAATTTACAAACAAAAATTTATTATCAATATCTTTTTGCTGGTATCTTTCTTTATTTTTAACCTCTCTTATCCAACCGTGTGCTCTCAAAATTCTTAATAATTCAGATAACCTATCGTCTTTTGAAACTACCATTCCACCCTCAATTGTTGTTATGTGATGAGAAAAATAGAAACTAAATGTGCCGAGAGTACCGAAATGACCAACCGATTTTTTTTTATAGGTTGCACCCATGGATTCACAGCAGTCCTCAATAAGTGTTAAATTATAATTTTTACAGATTTTTAAAATTTCATCCATATTACAAGGATTGCCATAAACATGAACCAACATGATCGCTTTTGTTTTTTTAGTTATAGCTTTTTTGATTTCGTTTACATCTATGTTCAGTGTTTCTCTATCTATATCAACAAAAACTGGTGTTAAATTACATTGAATTAGTGGCCAAATTGTTGTCGACCAAGATAAGGCTGGAACAATTACTTCATCGCCTTGTTTTAATCTATTTTCATAATCAGGGTTTATAATTGCTGAAACAGCCAATAAGTTAGCTGATGAACCAGAATTACATGAAATTGAATTTCTAAATGAAAATAGGCTATTATAATTTTTCTCAAAATCAATAACCTTCTTTCCCATTGTTACGTTTGTTGAAATTAAACATTTAGTAGCTTCATAAATTTCTTTATAATTGAAAGTTGGTTCATGTAGTAAAACCTTTTTTGAATTCTTTTTTTTAGTGCTAGCGTCCCATTGCTTTTTTATAATTGCTTTAAGTTCAGTGTTTTTCATTGTAACTAATTAAGATATGATAATATTTTTTTTGTATGCATTTGTGGAGAAAAATATTTTTTGAAAGTGCTTAAAGCATTTCTGCCTATTCTTTTTCTCTCATCTCTCGATTTTATAAGATAATCCAATTTGTTTATTATTTCAAACTCATTTGATCCAACGAGTATATTAAAATTATTTTTCATTTGTTTTACTGTTTTCAAACTATCGCTATGTGCTAAAACACATAACCCCAGAGACCATGCATAAATTTGTCTACTAAAAATTGCCTTAAGTGAACCAGCATTATTTAGGAATACAAAGACATCACAGTTTATCATTTCTTGATCCAAATCCCTAACCCAACTTTTTATTATAAAACCTAAATTTAAAAATTTTTTTTCCATATTCTTTTCAAGTCTACCACCTCCTATTATCAAAAAATCAACTTTTTCTCTATTAATTTTTTGATCAATTAAATCAGATAATTTCTCATAAATATACTTCAAAGCGTTCCCCCCAGCCGTATTATTAAAATTTCCAACGTGAAGAATAACTGTAACTTTTTTTTTTTTTATCTTTTTTATTGGAAAACTTTGATAACTCGGCCACAAAGTACCTACAAAAAAAGAATTGGTAATTTTTAATTTAAATTTATTATATATATTATAAGAAGCAAAAAGAATTTTGTTGTAGTCCTTTAAAATTTTTAAGTAAATTATTTTCCAAAGAAATAAAGTTAGATAATTAATTATATATAAAATTATTAGGTTAAATGAAGAGAAATTATTTTTATTTATACTCGTTTCAAAACTTTGGTAATGAAAATCTCCTTCAAAAGATATTTTTTTAACTTTTGAACCATAAAATAGGGCAGTTGATTCAGGGCACAGATATAACAATATACGATTATATTTTTTAATATTTAATTTTTTTAAAAAAAAAGCTTTTCTAAAAAAAAGCTTATATGTTTTAAAAATTACATTATTTTTTATAAATTTAATTAAAAATTGTGGAATTTTTCTTTTCTTAAAATAATCTAACTTTGATAAAAATATTGGATTTAGAACGTTTATTTTTTTTTTTTTTAATATTTTTATTAATTTTTTTTCGTGTAATTCTAAACTTTGATTTTCTCTATTATCATCAAAAATTATTTGTAAATCAATTTCACATCCATTTCTAATTAAATTTATTAATGTATGAAAACTTTGTATATTTATAGCTGATTGTGATGGGTTAGATATTTTCTCAGATGGGATGCAAGAGGAACAAAAAAGTAATTTCATTTTGATAATTTAATTAATTTAGTTCCCTCATTCTCAAATCTAAAATCTACAGATCTTAATTTAAGATTCGAAAGGATGAGTTTATGTAACCTTGGTTCTGCAATTATTAAAAGAAATCCTCCTGCTCCAGCTCCTAACAATTTCCCACCATAAGCTCCAAGATTCATACACGTTTTATAAATTTCATCTATATGAGTATTACTTATTAATGGTGACAGTTTTTTTTTTAATTTCCACTGTTCATCTAATAATTTTCCAATATCTTTAGCTATTTTTTTTCTAGAAAATATTTTAACCGCCTCTTGTGTTAAATTCATAATTTCGTTTAGTTCGATTTTTCTATCTGATATTAATTTAATTTGCTTCTCTGCAACTTTTGATGCTTCTCGCGTAGTATTTGAAAAAACTAGAAGACAATGATTCATAAAATGTTTTTTTTGTTCAGCTTTAATTTCTAAGTTTTTTTTTAAAATTTGACCATTTTTTTTAAATTTTATGATATTTAATCCACCAAAGACAGCTGCGGCCTGGTCCTGTGAACCAACAGACTCTTTTAGTATTTTTTGTTCAATTTTAATAGCATCATAGAGAATTTTTTTTTTATTCATTTTTTTAATTTTTAATGCCCTAAGAGCATTTAACATTCCAACTGTAAAACTAGAGCTTGAACCTAAACCTGCTCTAGCAGGAAGGTCGGCAAAATAAATTACCTCTAATGGTTCTTTAATTTTTTCATGTATAAGACATTCTCTTATAGTTGGATGACTAATTTCAGAGATTTTTTTTCTCTCCTCATTTTTATAATATCTGATTTTGTATGAAAACTTTTGGATATCTATTAAGTTTTTTATTATTACATAACAATATTTATCAATGGTAGTACTAATGACACAACCACCATTTCGTAGATACCATGCAGGGTAATCTGTCCCACCACCAAAAAAAGAAATCCTAAAAGGAGTTTTACAAAAAATCATTATTTTTAATTATTAAATCTTTCCAAATTCTGTACTCAAAAAAATATTTTTTAATTGAAGTTTTAATTCTTTCATCTGAAGGTTCATTTTTAGAAATATATTTAATTGATTTTTCAATAAGTTCATCAAGAATTTTTAAGGATTTTTTTTCAGTAATTTTTATACTCCTTAACATCTCACAAAAAAAATCTGTACTTATATTATTTATCAATTCATCCTCTAGATCATTCCATAAATTATGTGGGTTTCTTCTTTGTTCAACTAAAGGTTCTCCAAAAGATATTACATCACCTGTTGAGTCACAAATTTTACACATTACGTAAGCTGTCCAAATATCTGAATTTCTTCCAGCTGATGGTGGGGTGAAATAACATGGAAAAAGTGATTTACTCATAGAAGTGTTTTGATTATTCCAAGAGCACCAAGTTTTTTTATAAAGACCATAATTAGGTAAATAATTTTTTTTGACTCGTGTTACATAAATTGGCCAAAATAATCTTGAAATGGCATCAATGTCAGGATCATTTAGAACGAGACCATTAACGATACCTATTTTTTTTTGTTTTTTGGTAATTTTAATTTTATTTTTAACAAATCTATATTTCCATGGGAAACTTCTCGGGTAAAAAAAAACCTTATTTTTTTCTATTAAAGACTCATAAACATTAAACCACCCATTTGAAGATTGGAATAGACTTAACTTTTTTTTACTTCCTGAAATTTTGTGAAATCCAAAAAAATCTTTTTTTAAGACAAAGTTATCATCATCTAACATTATAATTCTTTTACAGTTCATTTTAAAAGCAATAAAATTTGCTAGCATTTTTCTACCACCCCAATTATAAGGAAGAAGTTTGTCTAGAACTTGAAAATCTCTCAAAAATTTTTTTTGCCTTCTTATGTTAAAATATTCAAATGGAAAATTGTATTTTTTCTCTAAGGAAACCAAAAAATTATCGACATTTTTTGGTGTTTTGTAATCACCAATAACAAAAAAAACAATATCCTTATGACCATATTTTTTTGCATTTTTGCAAACATCGTCAAAAAATATTGGAACATTAATTGTGGTAGTACATACCGCAGTTAAATTTTTATATTTTTTTTCCACCATGTAACCGTTTTTTGTATGCCAATATCTAATTTAGTTTTAGGCTTCCAACCTATCATTCTCTGTGCTTTAGTGTAATCCAAGAAAAGACTAGTTTTGATTGAGGGTTTTGTTTTATCAAAAATAATTTTACACCTAGGATTCATATTTTTGATAATTTTTTCAACAATCATCTTTACACTAAAAGCCTTTCCATATCCACAATTAAAAATCTCAAAGTGTGATTTCTGTTTTCTTATAACTTTCACAACAAAATCAACTAAATCTTCAACAAACAGTAAATCTCTCTTTTCTTGACCGTCACCCCATACACTAATTTCATTTTTTATGTTCTTTTTTAAGGTTTGCCCTACTTTGGTAACTGAAGCACCAAACATGTGTGATCTTGCAAGATCAAACTTATCAAAAGGCCCATAAATATTTGAATGTCTAATAATTGTAAACTTTGTGGTGGATATCCTAGAATAAAATTCACACATTTTTTCAATATAAATTTTTGTATTAGCTACACCGAAATATTTTGGATAAATTTTTTCTATTTTTTGAGACTCTTTTATTTTTTTTTCAGAATTAGGATACATCACTGTACAGCTAAAGAAAATAAAATGTTTTACATTACTATGAAATATCTTTTTTAGAATCAAAGAATTCATAATTGCATTGTCTGTAACATGAATATATGGCCTTTCAATGATATCTTTTGAACCTGAAGTGGTTGCAGCAGCTTGTATGACAATATCAATATTTTTAAAAATATTTTCTAAATCTTTTTCGTTAGTCAAATCAGATTTAATCCACTTTATATTTTTATTTTTAAAAGGTTTTTTTACATTATAAACGCCCACAACTTTTTGTTTCTTAGCAAAATGATTCACCAAGTTTTTTCCGATAAATCCAGTTGCTCCTAGTATTAAAATTTTTTTCACGTTATTTTTTAATTTTTTTTTAAGATTTCTTTTTTTATCAATCTTACAATAGAATCAGCATTGCTAGAGAATTTGTTAGCTTTATAATTTTTATCATAAATTATGTTAGAAGGGTTTGTTATTAAAAATTTAATGTTAAAATTTTTATATTCCTTTTGTATGGATCTAAACAGTGATTCAATAGCTGATTTAGATGAGACATAATGTGATATTTTATTACCACCAGTTTTTGTTGCATAAGACGAAACATACGTTAAGGTTTTCTTTGTTTTACTTAATTTCATAATTTTTATAGCTTCTTTAAAACAAAACATTGCACTTAAATAGTTTATATATGTCATTCTTAAAATCTCATTATATGAAAGGTCAACAAAAAATTTCCTTCGTTTAATAGGAAATGTTGCACAATAAACCAAATCTGTAATTCCGTTAAATTTATTATTAAATTTCTTTAATAAATTATTTATTTTTGATAAATTTGTTAAGTCAAATTTAAAAAGTTCAACTTTGTTTTTTGATCTTTTTTTTATTTCTAAAAGATTATTTTTTGTTGAATTGTAATGCAAACCTATTTCCATCTTTTCTGTTATTAGAGCTTTTGTCAAGTGTAAGCCTAGTTTAGAGCTAGCTCCGATTATAAATACTTTTTTTTTCAGAATTCTTCTTTAAAACTGTTGTATCTAACACCCAGGTTAGACTTGTTTTTTTTATACCATTCAATTGTTAAATCAATTCCTTTTTCCAAACTAATAAGTGGTTTAAAACCCAAAGAAGAGGCTTTCTCCATAGATAATATTCTCTTCTTATCTCCTTGTGGCTTATCTTTTAACCAAACAATATCGAGTTTTTTTCCAGAATACTTAATTATCATTTCAACCAAATCTTTAATTTTATATCCCATCCCACTCCCAAGATTCAATGGTTCTTTAATTGAATTTTCAACAACAAAAATCATTCCTCTTGCAACATCATCTGTAAAAATAAAATCTCTAATTGGCGATCCGTCTCCCCAAACTTCAAGTGATTCTTTTGAATCAAAAGTTTTTTTTATAAGTGAGGGTATAACCATAGAATTTTTAGGGTCAAAATTGTCATTCGGTCCATAAACATTAGCAGGCCTTACTATAGAAATTTCATTCCAACCATATTCAATTTGAAAACATTCACTTTGCAGCTCACCCATTCTTTTAGCCCATCCAGCAAACTTGTCATTTTCCGATGGAAAAGTTTTCCAAACATCATCTTCATAAAAAATTTCAGCAGGTGAATAAACACCCACACTACTTGTAAATAAATAATGTTTGACTCTACATCTTCTAGCTGCTTCCATCATATTGATACTAAACATCAATGTTGGAACAAAAAAACTTGCTGGTTGTTTTGCTGTCATTGCTGGTGATCCCTTAATTCCAGCTAAATGAAAAACAATATCAACATCGTTACAAACTTCCATACACTGAGAAAAAAATCTTAAATCCAACTTGTGATGCTTTATCCTTGAGTCACTTGGCTTAAAATCATCTAAAGAAACTGAGATAATGCTTTTGACTGACTTTTTTAATAATAACTTTATTAATGAAATACCAATCATTCCGGTACTACCAGTCACAAGAACTCTTTTATTATTAAAAAAGTTAGACATTAATTTGTTTCCTATAATAATTAAGTAAATCCTCCATGGTTTGTTCAACTTTAAATTTTGGTTTCCATCCGGTTTCTTTTCTGAATTTACTACTATCAGGAATTTGAAGGGTAACATCAGATGGTCTCAGTAAGGTTTTATCAATTCTATGAGTAATTTTGACAGTAGATTTTTTTTTTAGTATTTCGAGCATTTGACCAACAGTCATTGTGTCATCTCCCCCAATATTGTAAACTTCACCTGGTCTACATTTCTCTAATAATATCCAATAAGCTTCCACAGCATCTCTAACATCAGAAAATGTTCTTACACTATCAAGATTACCAACTTTAACAAAACCATCTATATTTCTATTCTTTTCTATTTCTGCAATTTGTTTAGCAAATGCTCCCTCTGCGAAAACAGATCCTCTTCTTGGGCCCGTGTGAGTAAACATTCTTGTTCTAATAATTTTCAGTCCAAAAGAATGAAAGTATTGAAAGGCAATCATATCTTCGCCTACTTTTGAAACAGCATAAGGGCTTAATGGTCTCAATGGATTCTTCTCTGTTATCGGTACCTCTTTTTCTGTTACCTGTCCATACACTTCAGATGACGAACAAATATGAATCAAAGGGTCTAGTTTTGAAATTCTTATTGCTTCTAGCAAATTTGTGGTTCCAATTATATTAGTTCTTAGTGTTTCAACTGGCATGACAAAACTATCTTGAACATATGATTGCGCAGCTAAATGAAAAATTTTCTTTGGTTTAAATGAACTAAGAATGTTTGTTAAAGAAGATAAGTCATTCAAATCACCGTGAAACAACGTTATTTTTTTTAAAATATTATTTATATTGTCTTTTGGACTTCTCCATCTGATTAAACCACCCACATTATGATTTTCATAATTCTCAAGAATATAATTGGCTAAATGACTTCCAACCATCCCCGTTATACCTGTAATTAAAACATTATCCATTAGAAAGGTCCTCTAAATTGCCTAAAATATTCTGTTGTATGTAAATACTTTTTTAGAATAACATCTTTTTTTTTCTCAACCGTACAAATTTTTAGAATATTTTTACAGATTTCTTGAACACTTGGATAAAAATAATTTTCTAAGCTTTTTGAAGTTGGACATGGTGTTGACTGATTACATATAGAAACTACTGGCTTCTTCAATAAATCAGGAATATTTTCACAAATTAACCTTGAAATTTCCGAAGCAACTCCGAACTCTTTCCAGCTTGTATCAACAATAATAACTTTTTTTGTTTTTTTGATACTTTTTAGAAGCAAGCTTTGATCACACTTGGATATACAATGTAAATCAATTAATTCTATTGATAAGGAAAAGTTTTTTTCTATTATTTTGATTGCTCTCATTGATTCCCACACCATTATCGATGTAGCAATAATGGTTAGGTCTTTTCCTTTTTTTATGAGTTTTGGTTTGAAAGGATTCAAAGATTTTGTAGCACCAATTCTAAATTTGAGATCATATAAAACCCTATGTTCAAGGGAAATAACTGGCCCTCTATAATTAGTAATTGCGTAACTATAAGATTCAAAAATAGATTGAGCAGATGATGGCATAATCACTGTTATGCCTGGATTGTGGGATAACATTGATTGAATACTTTGTGAGTGCTGTGCACCTTGCCCCCAACTCCTTCCAATAATAGCTCTAATTAACAAAGGAGTTTTATAAATACCTCCAAACATATATTCAAACTTTGATATTAGGTTCACTATTTGATTAAACGCCAATAATAAAAAATCATTTCTAATGTGTATGTTTATTGGATAAAAATTTGAGATTGATAAACCTAATGCAAAACCACACAAAGACTCCTCTGCTATTGGAGTATCAAAACATCTGTCATCACCAAACAGTTTATTTAAATTTTTGGTGGTTCCAAAAGTACCATTTTTATCATCTACACCTTGACCAAAAACAACTATATTTTTATTTTTCTTCATTTGCTTTTTTATGGTCAGAAAAATTGAATCCCTGAATGAAATAATTTTTTTTGTAGTGAGTATATCTTTTTTTAATTTTTTCTTACTATTTAAAGGTGTAGTTAAATTAGAAAATAGATCTGATTTTTTCGGAAATTTTGATTCTTCAGCATATTTGATTGCTTTATTTATTTCATTCATTATTGAACTTTTTAATTCTTCTTTTAAATTTTCATGTTTATTTATTACGTCTTTTCCATACCACCATTTGCTATTATTTTTTCTTGTATGTTGAACCTTTAATGTTTCTTTTTGAATTCCTACATGTTCAAAAAATCTTAAAGTGTCAACTAAAATAAAAAATGGTTGGGAATCATTAATAATTTTTTTTTTTGCTAGCATCACCTGTTTTTTTATTTCTAAAAAATCCCATCCGTTTTTAATATGTAAGGTTTCAATACCATATGATTGCGCATGCTTTAGAATATCAAATGATTGTCGTGATGTAATTTTTGATTGAATAGCTAAACCATTATTCTCACAAAAAAATAAAACTGGTAATTTTTTAACTGATGCTAAATTTAAGCTTTCATGGTAAACCCCTTCCTCGCATGCACCATCGCCAAAAAAGGCTACGGAAATATTTTTTTTTTTACTTTTTTTCATTACAAAAGCTGAACCTAGTGCATGAGGAATCGTACTTGAAACAATCGCGGATGAAGCACTAACTCCTCTATCTTTGGAAATTAAGTGCATTGAACCGGCCTTACCATTTGAAATACCATCTACTTTACCATAAAGTTCTGCAAACATTTTTTTTATACACCCTCCTTTTGCTAGATATATGGCATGTGATCTGTAAGTTTGAAAAACTTTATCATCATCCTCTAATGCATTACATAACCCAACAGCAACCGATTCTTGACCGATAGATAAATGAACGGGACTCTGTATTTTATCAGATGGGTAAAGATCTACAATTTTCTCCTCAACAAGTCTGATTCTTAGACATTGTTTATATAAGTTTTTAAAGTCAGCTTTCATATATCACAATTATATTTAAAATAATGAGCAGTCATACCTAGGAAAATCATAAGGCTTTTTTTTTATTTGAATTTCGCTAAAATCTTTTGGGTCAACCATAAAAGCATATTTATATTTATATTTCTTTAAAATTTTTCTCGAGGATTGATTATAGGTGTTTTTACTTCCATATGGATAGCAGAAAAGATCAATGGGAATACCAATTTTTTTTTGCAAATAATTTTTTGAAAAAGATATTTCAAAGTTCTGTTGACTCTCGTTATATCTAGATAAAACTTCATGAGAATGAGAATGAGAACCAATTATCATTCCAAGATCAACAAGATATTTTAGCTCTTTAATTGATAAATATACATCTGAGTAATTTAGTTTAATTTTATATTTCGAAAACATTTGATTCAAAAAAATATGCTTTTGCTCTAAATTTAATCTATAATTAAGTATTTTTTTAAATTCTAAAGTTTTTTGATCATTAATTTGATTTCTATAAGAGAATTTAAATTCAAGATCATTTTTGGAATCAAAATACTTTTTTTCATCCAAAAACTTTTTTAGATTTTTCATACACTCTTCGCCTCCTAATTTACCTAACAAAATATGTATTCTGTGAACATCAAGTATTTTTTTTTTTTTGTATGGTAAAGTAGATATAAAAAAAATTCCTACTCTGTTTCTTTTTTTTAAGCACTCTGCTGCAAAAATATGATCTTTTAAGCCGTCATCAAAGGTTAAAAGGTAAGTATTTTTTTCAAATTTATCAATTGATGAAGCTAAAACTCCTTTTTTTTCAAAAAAATCAAGTTGTTTTATAAATTTATTTTTAGGCAAATATTTAAAGTAAGGAAATTGATCATTATAATCTCTTATATAATGATACATAATACATTTCATTTTTTTACAACCAACATAAATGTGGAGGAAAAAGGTATCAGTTTAATTTTTTCTTCATCACTTATTATTTTATAATTAATAACATTAGAAATTTTTTTGAATTCTTCATTTTTTGAAAACATTGATGGAGTTACTGGGTGATAGTTAATCGGTGAGAGATCAATTATTTTAAAATTTAATTTTGTTAGTATTCCTATTAGTTGGAGCGGTGAAAATTGGTGTCTAACATCAACTTTAATATTAGTCTTTGGTTGTTTATATTTAACCTCAACTAATGGAATAATCTGACTTTTAACATATTGTTTAAAAGAATGGTTTGTTAAATCAATACTTTCTTTATAAAATTTAAAGAATAAACTTTCATTTAATTCTAATTCTGAAAATTTATTCAATGAAAATAAATTAAATAATCTATTTCTTGAACTAAACACAAAATAACCATTTTTAGTTAAATTTTTGTAAACTAATAAAAAAAAATCCTTAATCTCTTTAATCGTTAAATATTCTATAAATCCGTTAGCTGAAACTAAATTTACTTTTTTATTGAAAACAAACTCGAATATTGATGCATTAGATAACAATACCCCTTTATTTCTAACAAGTTTTTTTTTTGCAACTTCAATCATTTTTGAGGAAAAATCAACTCCTATTCCTAAATCTACAAAAGGACTAGTCATATCTAACAAATCACCTGCACCGCAACCAACATCTAAATGAGTTCTTATTTTTTTTTCTTTTGCTAATTTACTCACAAAATTATTTCTTTGTTGAATAGTATTTTGGAAAATATTTTGATTTTTTTTTGATCTTTCAGCCCATTTATAGACCTCTTGATCAAAAAAATTCTTTGTTTGTTGCTGTTGATTTTTAAATTTCATTTTTAATTTTTACCATAGCTACCGCAGTCTAAGACATTTCATCTTAGAATAATAATAATAATAATAAAAAGACTAATTTAAAACTTGTATATTACTATTCCAAACTTTGGTCTTAATTTTTCTCATCAATAAATCTATAAAAACAAACGAACGCTTTTCGTCAATATACTCAATAAATATTGCCTTGAGATTTGGTACGTTGCTTTTAATAATCGATATTTCTTGGCCCTTCTTTGGCTGATCCAATTTACAAATTTCTTCTTTATTACATCTACTTTTAATATCTTTGAGAATTTGATTTGGTAAAATATAATTTTTTTCACCTAATCTTAATATTGACTTAACTCCAAAGGTAGAGTTTATCCTCACCCAGCTTTGATTCTCCTTTAGATTAACGAATAAGTATCCAGGAAATAATGGTCTTACCTTATTCCTTAATTTATTAAAACTAAAAATTGGTTTTTTAATTTTTGGAAAAAAAACATCATAACCTTGTCTTTGCAAATTAATTGATGCTTTAATTTCATTATTACTTTTTGTTTGCACTACAATCCAAGCCATATCAATCTAAAAATAAAAAATCTGGTTTAATAACATTTTGTTTTCCTGATAATTTTTTTAGAAAAACAGAGATTCCTGTTTGAGAGGAAATTATAAATAGTACCTTCTGCTTCTCAGTTAAGTATTGATCAATTTGACCCCTAACATTTATATCACAAAATTTTCTCCTACGATAATTAGCATCAACAATAATATCAATATTAATATCGGTTATTTTAGCTGCTAAAATTGCAATCTCCGTGAATTCACTTATTCCAATTAATATTATCTTGTCGTGCTTATTTTTTTTTATTTTTAGAAACTCTTTTTCGTATTGATTCCTTATTTTATTATAAAATTCTAATGATGATTTTAAAAATTCAGTTGTAAGCTTTGCTTTTTCAACTAATCCTTTTGGGGTTATATAATAGAAATATCTTCTCATTGGGGCCTGAGACAACTTCAAAAAACCTTTGTTGATAAATTTTTTAATTAATGCATTTGACAACCCTAACGCAATATTCAACTCTTTAGATATTGACCTTTGTGTGTGATTTTTATTCTTCTGTATTTGGTTAAATAACTTTAATTCAACCTCAGTATTTTTCGAAAAATTTTTGTTCATAGTATGAACATTATATCGTTCATTTGATGAACTTCAAGTGATTTTAATCTTCATATGCATTAATATAAAAACGAAGATTTTTTTTATTATTAAATTTGGATCTACAAACTTTGATAGAATTACTACTGAATTTAGTTAAGTTTTTTGTAAGCATAAACTCAATTTTTTTTCTCATTATTTTTTTATCAAATGCTGGTATCAAAAAGCCATTCTTATCAAAAAATTCGCTATTACCCCCTACATCAAACGCAATAATTGGAAGTCCAAAATGAATAGATTCTAATAAAAAATTTGAAGATCCTTCTTCACTAGAAGGACATACAGAAAAGTCAATTTCTGTATAAACTTTATCAACGTCCTTTCTTTGGTCATAAATTTTAATTTTTTCACAAAGACTGAGTTGCTTAATTTTTCTTCTTACAACTGCTTTGAAACCATTTACATCAGCTCCAACTAAAATTAATTCCCACCTATTTTCAACTTTAATTTTTGAACATATCTCTAATAAAACTAGATGATTCTTATAGGGTATAAAATTAGCCACGTATATGAATCTCAATATTTTTTTTTTGGTTTTTTTCCTTTGACCTACAGATGTTATAAAATTTGGAATCACTTTCACTTTATCATTAGAAACACTCTCGTTAATAATTAATTGCTCTTTAATAGCTTCAGTATTGGTTAAAATTAAGTTCATTTGTCTGTGTAGAAATTTTTCAAGTATGAGAGAAATAAAAAAATATTTTTTATGGTAATTATTTAAAGATCTTCTGCTCATAATTTTTTTTTTGGAGGAAAACAAGGTTAAGAACCCTCCCAATAAATAAGATTTTGGTAAAAAAAAATGGTAAATATCAGTTTTATTAAAAATTAAAAAAAAAATAAATTTAATAGCAGAAAAAAGATTATTACAGATAAATAATTCTGCTCCTGACTCCTTAAACTTTCTAAATAATCCACCAGAAGAAAATGCAAAAATACTTATATTATATTTTTTTTTTATTAAATTGATAAGGCATAATAACTGTTTTTCTGTTCCACCAATATTTAAACTATTAATGACAAAAGTTATTTTTTTTATTTTATTCTCTCCCATTGATCATACCATATTTGAAAAACAAGAAAATTCCAAAGAATAAACTGCCAGTTTCTTTTACCACTTTTATGTTGCTGCCACAAAATTTTATAATAATCAAGGTTGAAAAGATTTTGCTTCCTCACATCATTAGAATTAAGATAATAATCTAATTTTTTGTCAAAATGTTCTTTTAATAAAGTGTCAAGAGGAATCCCAAACCCCATCTTAGGTCGATTAATCAAATGATTTGGTAAAAATTTTTTTAATATTTTTTTTAAAGCTAACTTTCCATTGCCTTTTGATATTTTAAATTTTTTTTCTAAATTCCACGCATGAGAAATTACCTCATTATCTAAAAATGGAACTCTCACTTCCAGGGAATTATTCATTGATGCACGATCAACTTTTGTTAATATGTCGTCTGGCAAATAAGTCATAAAATCTAATGCCTGCATTCTAGTAACAGTATCATCAAAAAGTGTCTTATATTTATCATCAAAATATTTTGTTTTGTGCTCTTTTGGCTTTATTAAACAATGAGAAAGATCATTAATATTACTAATTATTCTTTGTTGAAATAATAAGTCTTGGTCATCCATCAAAAGATTTGAAAGCTTGACCAACTTGTCTCCTATCTGATTACCACCAAAATTCTTTGGTAATATTAACCCCATCTTGTTCCAAATATTAACTGGTAAAGTGTTAATAACTTTCTTTAAAAGAAATTTAAGAATTTTTGGTTGGTTAAATATATACTTTTGATACTTTTCCGCTAAAAAATATCTGTAGTAACCTCCAAACAATTCATCTCCTCCGTCCCCTGAGAGGGCTACAGTAACTTTTTTTTTAGTTATTTTACAAAGTAGCATTGTTGGCAATTGTGATGAATCTGCAAATGGCTCATCGTAAAATGTTGGTAAATTATTAATTAATTTTTTTAAATCACTAAAGTTAAAGTAAACTTCATTATGATTTGTTTGCAAAATCTTGGAAATTTTCCTTGCATAAGGTGCTTCATCGAAATTACTTTCTTGGAAACCGATTGTAAATGAATTTATTTTCTTCTTAGAATTTTCTTGGGCTAATGCTGTAATTAAAGAACTATCAACCCCGCCTGACAGAAAAACTCCTAAAGGAACGTCTGAAACCATTTGTGATCTCACTGCACTATTTAAGACACTGAACGTATCTGAGGATTGATTCAATTTTTTGAAATTTGTATTTTCTAAATTCCAGTACTTTTTAATTTTAATTTTTTTTTTTCTATCTATTTCATATATTGATCCAGGTTCAAGCTTAATTACATTATTATAAATTGAATATGGTGATGGTATGTAATTAAGCCTAACATATGACGCCAAAGATTGCTTGCTAATTTCAAAGTTTAGCCAAGGTAAAGTTTTTAAAGCCTTAATTTCGGATGCAAAAGCAAAATTTTTTTCATCCCAATATATAAATACTGGTTTAATGCCTACCCGATCTCTTACAACCGACATTTTTTTTTCCTTTACATCCCAAATTCCAAAACAAAAAATACCATTAATATTCTTTAAAGTCTCACTTAAACCAATAGAGGAAACTAATTCTAACAAAACTTCAGTATCGGAGAGTGTTTTAAGTTCAGGAAGAAAATTTTTAAATCTTTTTTTTAAAAATTTAAAATTATATATTTCACCATTATAGCTTAGTATAAATCTATCATTTTGACTTACCATAGGTTGATTTGCATTTTGCGATAAATCTATAATGGATAACCTTCTATGTGACAAAGACACACCTTGATTTTCATCTATCCAACAGCCTGAAGCGTCTGGTCCTCTTTTTTCCAAAGCCAAGCACATTTTCTCAGAAAAGTTTGAAAGGTGCGATCTTGATAAATCTTTTGTAAACTTTATAAAACCTGAGATACCACACATAATCAGCTCACAACCGATTAATTAAGAAAGTAAAAACAAATGTAAAACATAAAAAGAGCTTTATCTTGTTTATCATCTTACAAGATTAATGGAAAGGTAAAAAAGGTTGATGGTTTTATTTTTTTAAATGAATGTTAACTTGCCGATAGAAAAAAATTATTACCATGCAAAGTTTGGTTGCGGGGGCAGGATTTGAACCTGCGACCTTCAGGTTATGAGCCTGACGAGCTACCAGGCTGCTCCACCCCGCGTCAATAGCAGCTGTGTTTTT
>MDTE01149856.1_pt1 | contig 18359 bp, 15 predicted proteins | sample 811231 | NCBI WGS metagenome assembly MDTE01 (sample SAMN05326651, study PRJNA326480) | marine metagenome | isolation source: seawater | place: Indian Ocean: Red Sea | collected 2010 | reverse complement strand
TCCCACCGGTACGTGCACTGGCACCTGGGACTAATGCAGCTTTAAACAATAACCCAACTGCCAAGATACTTCAACGTCACAAAGCCATTAATGGGGTAAAAAGAGTATCAAACTTTGAGCAAGACGCTTACGTGCCAATCGCTAGACAAGGTTTGACTCCTATGGAACGTGCGTACCTGCGGACAATTCGATGGGCGGAGGGTACTCATAAAGCTGATGGATATAAAATGATGTTTGGTGGGTCATTGATTGAAGACTTTTCAGCTCACCCAGATCGTGTAAATAAAGCAGGTGGTTACTCAAGTGCAGCAGCTGGTGCATACCAGATCATGCCTGCAACATGGAAATTGGCTGGTGGTGGTGCATTCACACCTGAACGCCAAGATGATGCAGCACTCTTTTTGATAAGAAAGCGCAATGTTGATCCTAATCAACTACTGACCGTAGAAATAATGCACAAACTGTCACCAGAATGGGCAAGCATTCCCAATAAACAAAACAAGAGTCACTACGGCCAACCAGCTAAAAAACACAAAGAGATGATGGATTTTTTCCTGAATGCACTGGCTGAAGAGAGGTTTGGACTTTACTAACTTACTTTCATGGAACAATTAAACCCTTACGAGGCGTTAACACAATCCAATGAGGGTTCATTTTCCGATGAAGCCCTTCAGGATAATGCTGCTCTTTTGGGACAAACACAAGAGAAACAACAACAAGAGCAGGAACTACTTGAAGAATCTGCTGCCGGTCCATCTGCTACGGCTATGGATGCCGAGCAGCAGATTGAACAAGTACATCAACAAGAAGAAAAAGAAACACAAGATGGACTAAAGAGGTACGTTGAAACGGCACAAGATGTAGGCCAGAACGTACTGGAATTTACAGACACTGCTAGAGAGTTTGTTAATTCACCAGCTGCTGGAACCGTTGACTTTGCTATCGATGCATTCAACTTAACTCCAGCAAATTTCCCTAAGCTTCCTAAATTTGAAAACGATATTGCACAAGGTTTTAGGGAGATTGCTTCTGTTGTTATACCTACATTCATCCTTTCACGTCTAGGTATTAAAGGCGGACAAGCTGCTCAAGCAAAGGTTGGTTGGGCTATTGGTAGGGATCCACTGGTCAAGCTGTTCTCTGTCATGGGACTGGAGACAGGTGTAGGTGCTGCTGTGGACTACACCAGCGCCACCTCCAAGGATGGTCATAACGCCACAGGTGCAATGAAGAAGTATCTGCCAGAGCTGTTCTGGTGGATCCCTGATGACATTGCCACACTGGATGATGACAGCCCAGACATTAAGAGGGACAAGAGCGTTAAAGAGGGAGCAGCCCTTGGACCGTTCACTGACCTACTGCTAGGTGCTTCACGTATTGCACGTGGCATCCGTGGTAACCACAAGATCCGTGGTGAGTTTATCTCTGAAGACGAAACCTCTAAGAAGTTCTTTGATTCCAGACGTAAAAGTAAAGATCAGGTAAAGGCTTTAGTTAAAGCCAAGACTGGTAATGAAATGCTTGATGTGTTGGATGAAGCAAAGGAAGCCGTAGAGGTATCTGCTAAGGCACGTCAAGATGCTATGGACGAGCTTGGCAGATACAACAGCTCAACGGACCGCAGTTTAGATCAACCAATGCTTGGTATCGATAACGATATGTATGAAGCAACCGAACAAGGTATTCGATCGGTTGATCCAAACGGCGTCCATGGAGCTGCTGTAGATGCCGCTCGTATTGCTAACAACAAGAACACTGTATATGGTCGTATGGGGAGCATCATTTCAGAAGGTGCTCTTAAGCATGGTCTTGAAGCTGGTAGTATCACACAACGTACATTCATCAAACAGATCAAGGAAAGCCTTGCTGCAGGTGGTAAGTACTCATACAAAGATGCTGTCGGCAGTTTAACTACAAGTAAACAGATTGAAGATGCTGGTGATGCACTAGCAGCAGTTTTGTTTGACCCAAGGATGAGCGTTCAAATGATGAAGGCAATCCTTGAAGAGAATAAGAACGTCATGGAAGGTCTCCAAGTCCTAGATAAGGCTGGATACCAGGGTGTATTTAAAGCAATCAAATTGTACAAAGATGATTTCTTCAATCTAGATGCCCTTAAAGCTCAGGCATATCTAACCCACTCTCTTGGTGGGCAGGTAAGTGATATGGCAGAGGGTATGCGTCTTATGGATGGTACTGACGCTATTGAACGTGTACAAGAACAGATCATTGATCGTATTACCTACCTGACTGCAGAGAAAGGTTTGGCTAGCAAGCTAGCTGGTTCCAACCTGCGAAACATGAACATGTGGAAACGTATCCGCAGCATGGGCAAGAAGGAGGCAAACGAAGCTGCAGAAGGTATCACTGAAGATTTACAAGACACAGTTGCTAGTGTTGTTGAAAGGGCACGTCGATATAGAGATGTGTTAAACAACATCCGTAAGTCACGTCCTGAATTTCTAAAACCATTGATGCAGGTCAATGAGCTGACAGACGGTAATGTTGATTCCATGTACAAACTAAATGAATGGGTCAACAACAAACTTGGAACTGTAGAGAAAGCTTTTATTGATGGGAAACCTGAGATCCCCTCTGAGGTGATCAAAGGCGCCTACGGCAACCTGTACAACTCACTACTGAGTAGTCCCGCTACTCCAGCTAAAGCTGGCTTTGGTAACGCAGCGATGCTGTTAGAGAAGCCAGTAGCAACAATGATTGGTGCATTGGCAAGTAGAGATGTGCAGAGCTTCCGTAAAGCTTGGTACATGTATTCAGCAGTAGGTGAGACGTTCCTTAAAGGTATGAATCACATGGGTATGGTGTTTGCTAAGGCATCACGTAATCCAAACAATGTGCCTTATATGGTGAGGGATAACATCGCTACCAGACAAGCCGATGAAATGGCTGGTCTACGTCTAGCAGCTGATGCTTATGCAGAGAATGGCAACGATGGTCCAGCAATCATGGTTGATGTTGCAGAGTCGTTGTTTGACCTACAGAACCATCCTGTACTTCGATGGGGTACTAATGCTCTGAGTGCGTTGGACGGCTTTAACAGAGCTGTCATTGCTAACGGAGAAGCCCGTGGAATGGCTTACACAAATATGCTTGAGTCTGGGGTGAAGGTAGATGGCAAGGCATTAAAGAAAGCAGCTGATGACTACTACAGCAAGATGTTTGATAAGGATGGATTTATTGCTGATAAAGCTGTTGATTACATGAGTCGTGAAACGACTATGAGTTTGGATAATCCCATTGTAGATGGTATTTCTGTACTCACAACACATCTACCGGCACTAAAGCCTTGGCTGCTGTTCTCTAGGACTCCAGTCAATATCCTTGGACAATTCTGGAACAGAAGTGCTGCTTCTGCTCTAGCTGGTGACTACAACAAGATTGTTGGTCTACCTGGAAAAGTCCACAGCATTCAAGAGATTGAGGAGATCCTTAAATCCAGGCAAATCCCTAATGATGAGTTTGCTTTGCAAAGGTTTAAGAGCCTACAGCATGAAATCAAAGGTCGTGTTGCTTTAGGTCAGGTAGCTGTTGGGGCAGCCACCTTCCTGTTCATGAATGATCGGATCACTGGTACTGGTCACTACGACAAGGAACGCCAGAACAACCGTCGTGAAATGGGTTGGCAGCCTAAATCCATCAAAGGTTTAGACGGTAAGTACTACAGCTATGCAGAAATTGGTCCACTAGCTGACTGGTTGGCAACCACTGTTGATGTGATGGATAACTTTGATCTAATCAGCACAGCTGCATATGAGGACTTTAGTCGCAAGATGGGCTTCATCCTTGGTGGTGCATTTGTTAACCGTTCAACCTTGCAAGGTCTGCAACCGTTGATGGATGTCCTAAGTGGTAACCCAGCCTCCTGGATGCGTTGGGCTTCTACTACTGCAAGTGGTTTTGTTCCGCTATCTGGACTGAGGAACACAATTGGTCAAGTCATGTATCCTGATCTAAAAGTACTAGATGAAGAATTCGGCCAACACCTACGCAATAGGAATAAGTATCTAGATGTTGTAGATCCTAAAGGTGCACTACCTACTCAATATGACTGGGTTGATGGTACACCAATTAACTATGTAGAAGGGTTCTGGGAACGCTTAGTAAATGCAACACTTCCAGTAAAGATTAAGGATACTCCTTCTCCATTAAGGCAGTTCCTTATTGACATTGAATATGATGCTAGACCTACGTTTGCTAAAAGCTCAGGTGGAATCAAGCTGAACAATGTACAACGTGCAGAGTTGTTTAGCCTGATGGGTCAGAATCCGTATTTACGTCAAGAGTTAAACAAGATCAAAAAAGACGCAGAAGCAATTGACTTTGTAGGACAGCTAAGAAAAGCAAGGCGAGAGATGAGAGGCAATGACGATGTAATCATTGAAAAGTTTGCCAGCATCTATAGCCGTGTTGACAAGGCAATTCGAGAAGCAAAGGAAATTGCGGAAGAAAGTATTTCAGATCTGGACGACATTCGTTCTCAAGAAATGGAGCTTGATATGAACATACAGCAAAACCAGTACGGAATTATCCAAAACAAATAACCAATGGCACTTTACGATACTATTACAATCGCAAGTAGCGGTAAAACGTACACCTTTAGCGGTATTCAGGTTAACGACGAAACAGATCTGAAAGTAAAGAAAGAGGGCGCAACCACCAACCTATCAACCCCTACTGACTACACAATCTCTGGGTCACAGATTACTTTCGATGCTGCATATTCGGTAACTAATGGTGATAAATACTTAATTTACCGTGACACTAAGGACGATGCCGCAAGAAATGATTTCTACCCATCTGGTTCTGTAAGAGCACAGGACTTAAACAAGAACTTTGAACAAGCCTTTATGGCTGCTGAGGATAAGGTTCCTCAGTTTGGGGCTACATTCCCTGACAACATAGATATGGGCGGTAACAAGATTACCGGTCTAAAGGATATTTACACAGGTGTTGACACTGATCAAGATATCAGCTCTATGTTTACAGATAGCGATGCTGCAAGCATTGGCTTTGTTAAACATTTCTTCTTTGACAGTGGTGCTGAGACAGTACTTTCCAACGAAACTTGGCAGACGAACGATACCACAATTGCAACTACTGCTGCTGTCGTCAAAAAGATTGACGAAGACTTAGCAGCTGCACTAACAACAGAAGTGCACTCGACAGATGGTATCAGCATTACTGACAATACACCTAATGCAGGTAATATTACTGTTGGTATTAGTCAAGGCTCAGTTGATCTTGATCGGATTAAACCTGAAGACATCAACACTTCAACAGAAACCGTCTATGGTTATGCCAACAATGCACCTACTATAACTGGTACAGATTGGGCCACAACTGATGATCAAGTAGCAACCCTAAAAGCTATTGCTAAACGTCACGATGGTATTGTCAGTAATACCGCTCCTTCTGGAACTGATTATCTGCCTGGTACTGTTTGGTTAAGTGAGTCTGGATCGAGCGATACAGTTAATGAGGAAGGCGAACAGCTTAACAAATACCTTGCAGTTTGGAATGGTTCGGAGTGGGTCGGTGTAGCAGGTGGTGGTACTTGGATTAACCAGAATCGTTTGATCTGGGTTGATGCTGGTAACGGTGATGACAACAACGACGGTCACCGTGTTATTTCACCAATGAAGACCATCCAAGGTGCTGTTAACACAGCTGAAGATGGTGACATGATCTTTGTTCAGCCCGGTGTTTATAGCGAATATCTGCCTATTGACCTTGGACGGAAGAGTAATGTATCGATTATTGGTTTGTCGATGCGTAGTGTATTCGTGCACCCACACCCTACTAAGAAGTGGGTCGTTGGAAACACAAGCAACTATGCACCCTCCACTAATGACGTAGTGAATAAAGTGAGGGAGAATGGTCCACACGGTAACACTACAGCAGATAATTCAGCTAACACTTCTGAATACGAAACCATGTTCCAGCTTGGTTCTGGTTCATTTGTCGCTAACATGACCATTGCTGGCATGAAAGCAAGTGGTACTCGTACTGATCTAGCTACAGGCACTAATAGTAGTGCAGCAACAACTCAAGGTTGGTTCTTTGCATTTGCAGAGAATGACGGAGCTGGTAACGCTGTTAAATTCACCAAGAGTCCTTACGTTCAAAATGTAACGTGCTTTGCTGACTCTGCAATTGATAACTCAAACTATCAACCACACTCTACAACCAACCAACCTGCATTCGGTGGTGATCAAACATCCGCCATTACTGGTGGCGCTTTGCTTGTTGATGGTAATGTCCCACATGCCGACTCTCCACTACGTTCATTCCTTACTGACGCTTACACCATCATTTGTCTTGATGGTCCTGGTGTGTTGGTTAGAAACGAGGGTTACGCACAACTTGTAAGTACCTTTGGTCATTTCACTCATTACCACGCCAAAGCAGAAAGTGGTGGCATGATCAACATGAGCAACTGTACAACTGACTTTGGTCGGTTTGGTTTGGTTGCTGATGGTCAAAGTTCTGACTCTATCTTTGAAGGCACTGTTTCTGCTACAAGCACTAACAATGTAATTCAAATTGATGCTACTACTGCTTGGTCGGAGCGTAACAACAATACTCCAAAGCCTGTCAACCATATGGTTGTCTCGCTTATTAACAACCCATCCAGTGCGTCTGACTTCTATCCAATCAAAGCAGTAACTGAGCCTAGCTCTGGCGTCTATGACATTGAGTTATACGACAACGTCAGTGTTACTAACGATCAAACTGTTTACTTCTACCTCCGTTCTACGATCACCACTGGTGGTCACGTATTTGAATTTGCAGGAGCTGGTACTGATTACCGAGCTCACCCTGACAACGGTGGTACTCCTGTTGAAGCTAATCAAGTAATAAATGAAGGGGCTGGTAAGGTCTACATCTCAAGCAGTGACCACAACGGTAACTTCAAAGTTGGAGACGTATTCAATGTAAGTACAGATGGTGCAAGCGTTGCTGTTACTGGTACATCTACATTTAATGGTAATGTAACTGTTGGTGGTACTTTAGATGCTACAACTTTGACTGTTGGTGGCTCTGCTGTAAATAGCAGTGCTACTTATTTTGACGGTAGTGGTGACATTAAGGACACCGCTATGCCGGATAAAGTGAGTGCTGGTACATCTGGTTATCCAACTTCTGTCACTGTTGATGCACAGGGACGTGTAACCGCTATCTCTGCTGGTACTGAGCCTGTTACTGCAGTTAGTGCAGCCTCTGGCTCTGCTGTGTCAGTTACAGCTACCAAAACACCTGAAATTGATATCGCTACATTTGCTGGATCTAGTCAAAAGGGTATTGTTGTTAATGATGGCACTTCCGGTAACGATACTAAGTTCCTCAAGGGTGATGGTACTTGGGCTGATCCCGCACAAGCTGCTTACAACATCTCTGCAACTCAAAGCAGTAATGATGTAGACTTTACACTTGGTGGAAGTAGCAGCAGTACTGTTAAAATTGTAGCAGGTTCTGGTGTTAACCTAACACGTAACAGTGCACAAGAATTTGAAATTGCAGCACCAAATACCAACCAAGCTGCGGTGTTTATCAGCAACACTGTACCTACATCAAGTGTAGATGCAGGTGATATGTGGTGGGATAAAACCACAGGTGAATCTTACATTTACTACAACGACGGTGACAGCTCACAGTGGGTTCAATTTGCACCACAACAACGTGGTACTGGTAACGGTACGGTAACTAGCGTCACAGCTGGTACAGGCCTAAGTGGTGGTACATTCACTACTACAGGTACTGTTGCTCTTGCAAACACTGCTGTTACAACCGGTACTTATGGTGATGCTGATAGTGTTGGACAATTTACGGTTGACCAACAAGGTCGAATTACTGGTGCAAGTAATGTAGATATTGCACTAGCTGCTAGTGCTGTGACAAGCGGCTCCTTTGATGCTGCAAGGATTCCAAGCCTATCTGCCAACAAGATTACGTCTGACACTCTTGGTGTTGACCGTATTCCAAGCTTAGCTGCTGCAAAGATTACGTCTGGCACACTAGATGCTGCCCGTATTCCAGATTTAGCTGCTGCAAAGATTACGTCTGGTACATTCCACGTTGACCGAATCCCAACACTACAAAAGTCCAAAATTAGTAGCACTGGTACTTGGAATACAGCTGACATCCCAGACCTTAGCGCTACCTATTTGACAGACTTGTCTGCAGATTCAACACCTCAACTAGGGGCTAATCTTGATGTCAACAGTTATTCGATTGTTAGTACTAGTAACGGTAATGTCACCCTTAATCCAAATGGTACAGGTGTCGTAAGTTTCGCCAACAACACTGGTACGACGTATGTAAATGGCAGTTATGGTGTAACAATTAAACCACCTACACTTACAGGCAGTTATTCACTGACACTACCCACAGATGATGGTAATGCCAACCAACTACTTAAAACAAATGGTAGTGGTGTACTGAGTTGGGTTAATGATCAAGATACAACTTACAGCCTTGCTGGTGCTAATGACGGTGGTGATTTCCGTATTCGTTTGTCTGACAGCACTACCAACGATGACGTAAAACTCAAAGCTGGTACTGGTGTTTCCTTAGATAACACTGTTGCAAATGAGTGCACTATCAGTGTCTCTGCTGTACCAACTGGTGCAATCATGTATTGGCCTGGTTCTTCAGCTATCCCATCAGGTTGGAAAGAATGTAACGGTGAGATCTTGCTGATTGCTGATTACTCAGCTTTGAATACTGCTCTTGGTGCTAACACTTATAAGTGGCAGTACGACGCTAATAACAGTGCATATACCGTGCCTGGTGGTGGAGCATTTAATGCTGCACTTCACTTCCAACTACCTGATCTACGTGGTGAATTTATCCGTGGTTTAGACAACAGTCGTGGTGTAGATACTGGACGTGGTTTGGGTTCGGCTCAAGAGGATAACGTTAAGCAGCACCTACATAGTGTTAGTTTAGCGGCCAACCAGACAACTTATTCAGCCGGCTCACTACCTCGTTCTTCACATAACACTACTGCCCAGGGAGGCTCTGCATCTACAGGCAATTACCCTGTTACTGCTGGAACACCTGATGAAACCCGTCCACGTAACCTTGCAATGAAGGCTATTATCAAGACTTAATTATGACACTTAATTTTCCAAGCAGTCCAACAAATGGACAAACATACTCTCTTGCTAATGGTGCTACTTACACGTGGGATGGTGAGAAGTGGAAGGCATCTAATATCCCAGACAGCTCTGACGTTGTTCAAACTGTAGACACACCCAGTAGTGGTGAGTTTTTAAAATGGAACGGTTCAGCAGCAGTTTGGGATGCTGACAACAATACTACCTACAGTACTGTAAGTACTTCTGCTGCTGGATTAGCTCCAACATTACCAGCTTCACATGGTGGCAAATTCCTTAGAGGTGACGGTACTTGGGTAGTACCACCTGATACCGATACTACTTATTCAGTTGGTGACGGTGGATTAACTCAAAAGAATTTCACTACTACACTTAAAACAAAGCTGGATGGTATTGAAACCAATGCTGATGTAACTGATGCAACTAATGTAGCTGCAGCTGGTGCAGTCATGGAGAGTGATACCACTACTGCAAGCATGAGTTTTGTAGTAGATGAAGATAACATGTCTTCTAACTCCAATACAAAGGTACCAACCCAACAATCAGTAAAAGCTTATGTTGACAATAATGCTGGTGGTGGTGGCCTCACTGAATTCACTGAAGCCGATCATGAAACAAGCCCTAATTCAACATATCATGTCAGCAGTTTAACTTCTAACGCTGGTTCAACTAACGCCGATGTTGCAATTGTGCCTAAAGGTGATGGCTCTTTGTTAGCTGCTGTCCCTGACAGTGCCGCTGCTGGTGGCAATAAAAGAGGTAGTAATTCAGTAGATTTACAAACAGATCGCAGTTTTGCCGATCACGTTTGCGGATCAAACTACTCTGTTTTAAGCGGAGGTACTGGAAATAAAATTGGAACAGGCGGTGGTAATAATGTTATTGCAGGCGGCTATGGAAATGAAATAGATAGTGGTGAGTATAATTCAGCTATTTGTGGCGGACGGATGCATGATGTTGTTGGTAGTTATGCGACTGTCCTTGGGGGAAGTGGTGCCTATACTGCGGATAATTCATTAGCTTTTGGCTCTGGTTCTGCTAGTGGATATTCCGCTATTTGCCTTGGTGACCATACTGCTTCTACTGATTACAGCACATGTATTGGAGGTTACAGAGGAGATTCAAAGGGGAGAACGGGTGTTTTTGTTATCCCTGCTGGTAAAAACAGCAACTTCGGAGATGCTCAATATCAAATTCAAAACGTAAAGAGACAGACAACTGACGCAACTCAGACCACATTAAACGCTGATACTCAAACTTCTAGTTCTTCTGTTTGGAATACTTTTAGACTTGCAGTTAACCAAATGCACGTCATAAAAGGGACATGTGTTGCCGCAAAATCTGACTACAGCCTCGCAAAAGCTTGGGATTTCACTGCAGTAGTTAAGTGGGAAAACGGCACTAATGCACCAGTAATTGTTGGGACACCGAATATAAATGTACTTATGGAAGAGACTAATTCCTCCACTTGGGATATATCTTTAGATATTCTCACTTATTCCACAGCAATTGCTTCTTTTGTTGTAAAAGTTACTGGTCAAGCTAGTACAACTATCGACTGGCTGTGCACTTTGCATTCTACTGAACTTAACACTCTTTAATTAATTATGGCTCTTTCTCAAAACATTACTGATACTTCTATCGGTATTCCAATCGACAATGCTTACGCAAAAATTATTTTGTTTAAGTGCGATCAAAATAGTTTCTCTTTAATTGTTCAGTACTTTACAAGCAGAGAAGCAGCGGAACAAGGGAAAAGACCAGTGCTCGATCAACCTTACATGGGTCAATTTTCTGAACTACAACCTGCTGATAACCCGCTGCAATCTGCTTACAATTGGCTGAAAACACAACTTGAATTTGCTAATGCGGAGGATTGTTAATGGCAGTCAATTTTAATCACACAAAAAATACTATCTCTTCTGTAGGTCAAGCTGTTCAAGCAGTTTCTGCACTTAATATTGATTGCAGCGCTGGTAATTATTTCACCAAAACTATTAATGCAAACTCTACGTTTACTGTAAGTAATGTACCAGCGTCGGGGACGGCGTATTCATTCACACTTGAGCTTACACATACCAGTGGGACTATTACTTGGTGGTCAGGTCTTGAATGGCCTGCAGGGACTGCTCCTACACTTACCGCTGGCAAGACACATCTATTTGTGTTTGTGACTGATGACGGTGGCACTCGTTGGCGTGGTGCTGCACTTGCAGATTACACAAACTAACAAAGAGAGAGAGATTTAATGGATTTAACTTCAAGTAAAATCTTATTAGGCGCAGGTGGTGCTAGCGGTAGTGGAAGTTATTGGATTAACACGTTTGAACATAGCAGTAGAAACATATATGCTAGGGGAGTGTGTGTTGATGGTTCGAGTCCTGTTTATGTCAATGCCTACTTCACCCAAACGTCGACCGACCCCTGGACGCCTGTACATATCAAGCTTGATGAAGACGGTAATGTTCAATGGCAGAAAGCAGTGGTATGGCCTTGGGCAGACCCGTATTGGGTTTTGCCGAATGGTCCTCCTGTAGTAGATAGCGCAGGTAACGTTTATTTCGTTGGATATAGCAATCAAGCAAGTTCTAATACTGGTAAATACCATGGATTATTGATCAAATATAATAGTTCAGGCACTATCCAATGGCAACGAGAGTTCACTATGACCAGTGAACAGATAGTTTATTTCTCACCTGTTATAGACAGTTCTGACAATGTGTGTGTATCATTCCGAGCTGGAGGTTATCCTACCCCTTACAGAGCAGGATTAGTAGTATACAATAGCTCTGGTGTTCTACAGTGGCAACGAAATAAGTCTAATTCGTACGGGGTTGCGTATTACACAGCTCATGGTGGCGTAGACAGTTCGAGCAATTTTTACTCATTAAGTTATTCATGGGATTCAGTTAGATATAGAGCTGAAATTATCAAATACAATAATTCAGGCACGGCTCAATGGCATAAACAGCTGTATTACAGTTCCGACACAATTCCTAGCAAATTGGTTGTAGATAATTCTGGTAATATCTATATTATTACTGGCATGAATGGAGACGTTTATTTGATTAAATTAAACAGTTCTGGTGTCTTCCAATGGGAGAAACAATTTGGAGGTAGTGGGACTCAGGATGCAGACTGGGTATGTCTGGACAGTGCAGGTAATCCCTACATACTGGTATTTCAGTCTCCTCGATGTTATATTGCGAAATACAATAGCTCTGGTGTTCTACAGTGGCAGCGTTCGGTTGAAGCTGCTCAATATTTTCTCCCCTATAGTATGACTATTGACGATAATGATGATGCTTTATACGTCACTGGAGTTTATTACCACAGTTGGAGTAACAATGGTGCACTTGCACTACTAAAACTACCACTAGATGGTAGTTTAACTGGAACATACGGTAATTGGACTTATAGTGTAAGTACTAAAACAGATAACTACACGTCGTACCATACTGTTTCTTCTCACAGTGGCTCAATACAAACAACTTCTTATAGCGATAGTGCTGACTACTGGACTAACTCTAACGTCTCAATAACTTCTACCTTAACTACTTTATAAATATAATGACTCTTGCTTTTATAGAGAATAATTCAATTACAAAATATCCGATTGGCTTGGTAGATATTAGGCGGAAGTTTCCTAATACTAGCTTTACACTGCCATTGGAGGATCAAGATCTTGTGGAATTTGGTGTAGTTAAAATTAACTCTATTCCACAACCATCATTTGAATATGAAACACAAAAACTACAAGAAGGTACTCCTGTTTTAGAAGAAGGTGCTTGGATTCAAAAGTGGAACATAATTCAACTTTCTAATGAAGAAACCCAACGCATTGAAGCAGACAGAGTCGCTCAAATACGGGAAGACCGTAACAATCGTCTATCTGAAAGTGATTGGACCCAACTCCCTGACGCTCCTGTAGATACTGCTGCTTGGGCTACTTACCGACAAGCACTACGTGACCTACCAACCCAAGAGGGTTTTCCATTAAACATTACCTGGCCAACTAAACCATGATTGCACTTATCCGTCCTGTACTGTTTTCATTCCTGAATTCAGACAAAGTTAAAATCCTGTTGATTGATATGCTGCGTAAGCTATCTGAATCAACAGACAACGAAATCGATGATAAAGCCGTTGAGTTTATTGCCAACGGATTGTTCCCTGCGCCTAAGCTCTGATGGATCTTGGGGAACCACCCATACTCCCCTCATTAACACTCCCTGAACCTATTAAATTACCTCGACCAGTACTTGAGGTACCAAGCGTTGAATTACCACGGTACAAGCCGCTTGTAGTACCTCCTAGTGACTTACGTCCACCACCGGGGGTAAAGGGGAAGCCGATAGAAGGTAAAACATCTTCACCTCAACAAACTCCTTCTAGCTCACCAGAAGTTAAGTACATCAAACTACCGGTACTCGACAAAGAGATACCAGTACCGAGTCAAGAGATTCTGGTAACTGCTGTCAGTACTGCCACTGTTTCAGTTGCAGCCACCCTTACAGCAACAGCAGTCTTTAAACAACTTGTTTCAGTATTCAAACCATTAATCAAAACAGCTTGGACAAAGATAACAAAAAAGAAGGATTTATCAAATTCCTCGTCCTCGTCTGGTCCGCAGGACTCTTGACTGCGTCTTATGCCGGATGGATAGAGAAGATGGATCCCACATATGTTGCCTCTATTCTTAGCGGCACACTTGCAACATTCTCAATTACAAGAGAAAAGAAAGAATGATCAAACTACTAGCACTACTATTTTTGGTACCTGCTGTAGCTAACGCTCAGACCGTTACCCCCAACTTCACACAGGGGAGTATGCAAGCGACGACTACCACTACTACAACCATTGACAGAGTTATAGAAACAGAAGTCATGGGCGGAGATTACACCTCATGGTCTGGCACCAACGTAACCCCAAGTGGGGATATAACAAACTCCTCGACTACGTTCTCCGTGCATACCGCAGGAGATCCATTCCAACTGGAGATCACCGAACGATCTGCCGGGGTAATCGAAGATATCACTATAACGGAAGATATCACCATCAATACTACTACTACATCCTTGTCGGTATTCTCTCAATAGCTCCAGTTTATGCAGAAGAGCCTCGTGTACAAAATACTTCTAATCCTGTTGCCGCTGCTACTGGTAATGTCACAAATCAAGCGGTTCAGTTTCAAAATAATGGAGCTCCCTCACGTCAATACTTTGCAGGGTCCAATTCCTGTAACGGTCCAACCATGACACTTAGCCCATTCTTGATGGGTAACCAAACAAAACCTGTTGACCCAGAAGGGTTAGTTAAAAACACCAACTGGGGAGCACAAGTTAACTTTATGATCCCTCTTGACAGTGAGATGATCGAACAATGCAAAGCGATCGCCAAACGTCACGAGCAAAAGATGAGGCTCAACTATGAGCTTATACGTGCACAGAAATGCACAGAAATAATGGCCAAAGGTTTCACCTTTAGACCCGGCTCCCGTGTCGAGCACTTGTGCAATGACATTGTCCCAATTGTATCCCTAGAACAATAATGCTAGAAGCAGCCGTAGCGGTATCCATCGCAATTGCTACAGGTGTTGGTGCAGTGCTAAACAGACAACAACAACGCCTACTTGAATTAGATAAGCGCATGGATGACATAGCCCTGCGCGTTGCTGAACGTTATATCACCAAGAATGAGCTTTCTGAGGTAATGAGGAAGATGGAAGGCCACATGATCCGTATTGAAGACAAACTAGATCGAATAGCGAATGGCACACAGAAAAGCTACTGAAGACCAATTTAATGAACTCCATAAACTCGTTACCACAGAGTTTTTAAAGCGCATCAAATCTGGTGAAGCTACAACTCAAGATTTAAAAGCCGCTTGTGATTGGCTGAAAAGCAATGACATTAGCGGCATTGCTATAGAAGGGACTGCTTTAGACAAACTTGCAGCAGTACTGCCACAGGTAGATCCCGAACTCGTACAAAGTAGACTTTATGGCAAAAGGAACTAGTAGAACAGCACAATTCTATCAAACACATCCTACTAGCGCTAAGAAACATAGCGACGACAATAACTCTGGTAAAGGCGGTAAATATGCCCACACCAAAAAATACAAACGTGACCACATGCGTGCACGTCGTCGTTTAAAGATCGCTAAAGGGATGGACTATGAGAAAAATACTGGTCGGCCACGCCCTCGTGCAGCTAACAGAGGCGACCATACATGACTCCACTCCTCCCTACTCCTGAACACTACCTACATCAATTAATAACAATGACCAGCAGCGAAGCTACCCGTCTTTGGCGTAAAGCCGTAAAAGAACTCTTCGATTGTACCTGTGTTTATTGTGGAAGAACTTATGATTTACATGAACTTACTCTTGATCACGTTAAACCTCGCAGTAGCGGTGGTGAAACGATTACAAGCAACATTGTACCTGCCTGTACCTGTTGCAATCAAAGAAAAGGTAGTGATGAGTGGCAGGGATGGATGAGAACAGAGTTCGGTGTAAACCGACTCCGAGAACACGTGATTAAAAGTCACATCGCATAATTACCGCCGGTCCAAAAGGGCCGGCTTTTTTAATGCCTACACAAGTAAATGGCCTGACTCCAACTTGGTCAGACAGTGCCTGGTATAAAGAGCAAAAAAATAAAGAAAGAGTTGAACGATTTGCCACACAAAATGGTGTTGTAGGCACATTTATTCAAGATGGAATTATCCGCTTAAGAGATACTGCGGTCGATTTTATTAATGAAAATGGTGACCACCCTGCTGCACGATTAGCTGGTGATGTAATTAACGGCTTTGGTCACCTTGATTACATGGTGACTGAAGGAGCGAAACTTACCCCTGGTGGACAAGGTGAAGTTGCAAAACAGAGTTTAGAGATTACTGAGTTTGCTACTGGATTAGCTCCTTTAGCTAAAACCGCTGCCAAACAAGCTCCTGACGTTATTAGAGCAGCAGCAAAAGCTGGTGCAAAAGATATTCAAAGTCTTGGTGTTGGGCAAGCCACTGTCGCAACAATCCAAAAGGGTATTGACAATTTACCTCCCCCAGCACCTAAGCCCGTAATGGTGGCGATGTCACCTGATGGGACTCTTCAGTTAACAAATCTGCCTGACAAGCGAGTACGTGGTGGCGATGTATTTGAGACAACCATTGATCAGGGTAAATTCGGGGTTCCAGGTGTAGATTTCCAGGATATTCATAAGCAATACCCTGAGGTTGAGATTAACTTCGAGAAAGCGATGAAATACTTGAACCAGCCTGGTGGTTTACGTAAATTCAATGAATACATAAGCCGTACTCCTGATTTTAAAAGACAGCCCTTTGATCCTGTTGCTTATTACAAGCATATAAGGGGTAAAGGACTTGATATGGATGAGTTCCGTCGCGTTGATTTTGAGCAACCAGTAGGAAAGACTGGTTTTCGGAAAATGGAACAACACCATCTTTTCCCAGTAGGGGAAAGCGGTCCATTTATGGAACGTATGCACCAGCTTAAAAAAGCAGGTATTGGAGATGCAGATGATCCAGTCGCAATGATGATGTATGCCGATTTCCTGGGTGCATCGATGGGTCATAGATGGACGAATATGCTGAATATGCATAAGATTCCACACCTAAAAGTCCACGCAGAAGATCTAGTTGTTGAAAGTAAAGTATTAAGAGAAAAGCTTGCAAAAATCAACAACACCAATGATTTGATGCAAGAAATGCACAACCACATCATTGATCGAATTCTGCCAGCAAAAGGGAAAGCACTAGACCTTCAGATTGAATACCTGCAAAAGAATCCAAAACTAGGCAAAAAACTTCTTGAAGAAGCTCAAACGCTTAGAAAAGCTTTCAAAAAACAGATTCAACCTAAGCAACTCAGTGCTATTGATGAATACATCCAAGCACTGCGCTCTAGGGGCGCTAGCAGCCTCTAGAACACACCCGAAATACCTTAAAGGTACAAACTAACACATATGCCTACAAGACGCCGTAGAGCGCCTTCTAGGGAGGTTTCAGCACTCAATTCACTACAACAAGACTTCAAGCTGTTTCTACAAGCTTTGTGGGCTCAGCTTGACCTCCCTTCACCCACCCGCGCCCAATACGCCATTGCAGATTACTTACAGCACGGTCCAAAACGACTACAGATTCAAGCCTTCCGGGGAGTCGGAAAGTCTTGGATTACTGGTGCTTTTGTTCTTTGGACTCTTTTTAATAATCCAGAAAAGAAGATTATGATTATCTCCGCTTCAAAAGAGCGTGCAGACAACATGTCTATCTTCCTACAAAAACTAATCATTGAAACACTATGGCTTTCTCATTTACGTCCGAAATCAGAAGATGCAAGATGGTCAAGAATAAGCTTCGATGTGAATTGCTCACCCCACCAAGCTCCAAGCGTAAAAAGCGTGGGCATCACTGGACAGCTGACAGGAAGCCGCGCCGATCTCATCGTCCTTGATGACATCGAAGTTCCTGGTAATTCAATGACGGAGTTGATGAGAGAAAAACTTCTTCAACTTTGTACAGAAGCAGAATCTATCCTTACACCTAAAGATGATAGCCGAATTATGTTCCTTGGTACTCCTCAGACCGTCTTTACCGTCTACAGGAAACTCGCCGAACGCAATTATCGCCCTTTCGTGTGGCCAGCACGTTATCCCCGTAAAATCGGTAATTATGAAGGACTCCTTTCTCCCCAACTTCAATCAGATATTGATACCGGAGCACAACCCTGGGACGTAACAGACGATCGGTTTGATGATGAAGACCTAATTGAGCGTGAAGCAGCCATGGGCAGGTCGAACTTCATGCTCCAGTTCATGTTAGATACGAGTCTTAGTGATGCAGAAAAGTTCCCACTTAAGATGGCTGATCTTATTGTCACCTCTGTTAATCCTGATAAATGTCCTGAGTCAATCATCTGGTGTAGCGACCCCCAGAACGTCATCAAAGACGCTCCCACTGTCGGTCTACCTGGAGATTATTTCTACAGTCCAATGCAGCTCCAAGGAGACTGGGGGCCTTACACAGAGACAATCTGCTCAGTTGACCCATCAGGCAGAGGTGCAGATGAGACGACAGCGGCTTATATCTCCCAACACAATGGTTATTTGTACTTGCATGAGATGCGAGCTTACAGATCTGGATACTCAGACGATACGTTATTGGACATTCTAAAAGGATGTAAGAAATACAAAGCT
>MDTE01036174.1_pt1 | contig 18359 bp, 16 predicted proteins | sample 811231 | NCBI WGS metagenome assembly MDTE01 (sample SAMN05326651, study PRJNA326480) | marine metagenome | isolation source: seawater | place: Indian Ocean: Red Sea | collected 2010 | reverse complement strand
CTGACAAAGTATAATCGAATTTATTAGGGGCCATAGCTCAGTTGGTAGAGCACCTGCATGGCATGCAGGGGGTCAGCGGTTCGAGTCCGCTTGGCTCCATTATTTGGGAAAATTAATAAAAAAACAAGTAATATTAAATTTATATAGTTATAAAAAAGGAAAAGTCTTTTGTAATTTATTTAGTTAAAAAAAATTATATTTATCAAAATTTAAATACCCTTTGTATTTGCGATATATCTTGCATAATCAATATCTTCTTGGGTATTAATATCAAATGATTCAATATCTTCTATTGTAAAAGGTATTGTTAAAAATCCAGAAGTTGGCATATTCTCCTTAAGTATGCCTCTAATGGAACCTATTTCTATACATGCATTTTGAATATAAATATGGGGTAATGTTGAATTTTGGCAATCAGACCAAGGTACTAATTTATTATTAAAGGGAATTAATCTTGAGATATAGTTTTCGCTTGTTTTTATCCACATTTTACCAGGATGTTCGGAAACTCTTTTTACTGATCTTAAAGTTGTAGTTGTATTATTTTTTGAGTAATTAAAATAATATTCAATTGCTTTTTTAATTGTAATGTTAGTTCTAAATGGATTTGTGGGTCTTAGTATTATGTAGTGTGTAAAATTATTATCCATAGTCTCTAATTTTTGTAGTGCCCATATTAGCCATTCAATATCTGATGAGGTATCTGTTGAGATATTTTCTGGTCTAAGGCCCATACTTTTTGCACCATAATTAATTGCTTTTTTTTCATACTTCTTTGAGTCTGTAATAATATATGTTGCAGATATTAATTTCACTTTCAAAGATTCTTCTATGGCTCTATTAATAAGGTTTTTTGATCCTATAGGAAGTATATTTTTATCTTTAACTCTTTTTGAACCTGATCTTGCAGGTATTAGAGCGACAATTTTGTTAATAGGCATATTTAATTTTTTATATAAACGTGATTTCTTGCCTTATTCGCGATTTCTTGTTCACGTCTTTGCATTGAATGAGGCCTGAATTGTTCATAATAAATATCTTTTTTAAATCCAAACTTTAGTAATTTATCATCTACTAATTTATCAGAATCTCCGAGAGTAACCTCAATTAGAATTGATTGTATTGATTCAGATAAAAGAATTGATTTGCATGAGTTTAAAACGTCAAACTCTGGTCCATCTACATCAATTTTTAAATGAGTTATTCCATGGAAAGGGAAAGGTTTGAGGTCATTGATATTCATCATTAAGACTGTAGTGTTATCAAAGTGATAAAATTCTTTTTGATCAAATTCAGCCATGCCGGCTATACATTCGGTTTGATTAAAGTTTAGAGCTTTTGGAATTGTTCCAACTGCCAAATTAAAAGGAAAAATATTCTTCAGGTTATTTTTATCTATATTTCTACATAGACTCAAATAATTCTCTCTATATGGTTCAAATGCTATAACGCTATCTATTCCGCGCACTATTGCAGTTAATGAATAAATACCAATATTTGCGCCAATATCAAGAAGCTTTGAACTTTCGTCCATATTTCTAATCCATTCAATTGTTTCTGGTTCTTTGGTTAATAATGTGTCCCAGCGAAATTTCTCTAAATTATTTATAGCTTCAACTTGGCATTCCAGATTTTTTGTATGCTTTAATGATGGTTTAAGTATATTATTTAAGTCATAGATGTTTTGCATAAAACTGAAAGTGAGGAACTTTTTCTTAATTTTTTAAGGTAGATTTATTATAAACCAGTTTTTCTATTGCATTCAATATTCGCTTAGAGGTATTTCCATCAGGTTTATAAAATATTTTTTCGCGATTTAACTTTCTATATTTATTTTCTTCGTTTGATATATTTCTTAGCTTATTATTTATGATTAATTTCTCAATCTCATCTTTAAAAGATTCATTTGAATCACAAAAGGTTAATCCTTTCCATTTATGAAAAGGTATAAGAGTATCTTTAATATCACTAAATAAATCTCCCCATGCACCATATATTATGGGTTTTTTTGTAAACATAGCCTCTACAATCCCCAATGTATGAAATCCGATAATTATGTCTGAAATATTTATAAGGTCAAGAGTAGAATTATTTCCATCAAGAATTAAAAGAGAATCTCTTGCCTTCATTTTTTCAATATTCTTAATAAATTTATTAAAGTTAGGATAATTATCTCTGGCTGGTTTGCCTCCTATTTTATATAAGACTTGGACATTATCTTTGTGTAAATTCAATATATTTTCAAGAGTATTATGATAATCATCAGCTAATGGAAGCCAATTTCTTTTTTCTCCCTTGTAGTAAAAATTTAAATAGTTTCTTCTCCCAAAAGCAAAAAATAATATTAACTTTTTTTTAGGATCAATTAAACTTGATATTTCTGATTTGTTGGGCTTTAATTCTTTCGAGAACCAATAATCTGTATCTGGTTTTCCTGTGATAATTATGTCACTTTGTTCGTAACCACATTTTATAAAAAACTCTTTATGTAATTTGTTTGAGACTAATAATTGATCTACCTTTAAATCACTTATATGTCTACTTAACATTTTTGGATATATTTTCATTCTTTGATTTGAAATTCCATGTTCTCTGTCGTGAACTGTTGTATTAATATTTTCTTTTCTTAATGCCTTTATAAGGTCTATTATCCAATCATCATTAAGTTTTGGTAGTAAAAATATATCTGCTTTACAGTAATTCTTGATTTCGATACTTGCATCTCTACAAAATTGGAGGTATCTTTCTCTTTTTTTAAGATATTTAGAATCATAAATCTGTTCAAAGGGTACTTCTCCAAGTTCGTTATTTATAGAGTATCCATTTTTAATTAATAAATAATTCCAGACTGGCCTGAAAATTGCTCTTTGAAAATAAAATATATTTATATTTCTTGAATAAGCCTCATCATGTAACCATTTAAATCTTCTATCTGCATCCCATAAAATAGCAATTGTTAATTTAGGGGATTTGCAGTGTGATTTAAATTTATCTTTGTTAAAATTAGATAGACTTCTAAGAATATATAATTTCCTAAGAAATGGTGAAAGAATAATAGATTCAACAAAAATAGTTTGAATATGCTCTCTAAATAAATTTTTAATGAATTTGTAATTAATAAAGTTTTTTAAATTATATTTTTTTATCATTTTAATTTGGAACTCTTTTTTTATTCATTATTTTTTTTATTTCATTTATTATCCTTTTAGATGAATTACCATCTGGCTTAAAATACATTTCAGATCTTTCTTTTTCTCTTGCTTTAATATTCTTAAATTCTAATTTAAAATTGTTTGGATTATTTATAAAATCCTCTACAGTTTTAAATAATAAATATTCATTTTTAACATGTGTCAAACCTTTATAATTATGAAAAGGTATAAGAGTATCTTTTATATCATTAAATAAATTTCCCCACCCGCCATAAAAAATTGGTTGTTCTGTAAACATAGCTTCTATAATTCCTAATGTATGAAATCCTATTACAGCATCAGATATTGATAGTAATTCAAGAGTCGAATATTTTTGATCCATAATTATTAAAGAACTATTGTTTATATAGTTATTCAAACAACTTACAAATTCTTTAAATCCAGGAAAACTATCTCTAGTTGGTTTTCCTCCTATCTTATAAATTATTTGAATTTTTTCATGATATTTTTCTAAAAGTTTTTTAATTACATTATGGAAATCATTTGCTAGAGGTTCCCAAGTTCTATTTTCGCCAGGGTAAAAAAAGTTTAAGTAATTATATCTACCAAATGCAAAAAAAATAATTTTAATTTTTTTATTATTAAGTTTTGGCGAAATGTTTCTTATATTTTTTAATTTTTGTTTTTTATTGAAGCTTTTCCAATAGTCAATATCTGGCTTACCAGTAATTACCATTTTATTTTTCGGAAAATTACTTCTCTCCCAAAACTCTAAATGCTTTTTATTTGTAAGGAAAAGTTTATCTACAATTAAATCATTAATTATTTTTTTTAGATATTCAGGATATATTTCCATTCTATTCTTAATAAGTCCATGCTCTCTATCATGAACAACTAACTTAAGATTTAAACTTTTAGATGCTTTAATTAAGTCAATTATCCAATCATCATTTAATTTTGGTAATAGCAAAACGTCTAATTTATAAATCTCTATTAGATTAATAAGTAAATTTTCACAATATTTTTTATATCTTTTCCTATATTTTAAATATTTTTTATCATAAAAAAGAACTGGACTAGTTTCACCTAAATCACCCTTATTATCAGGAGAATAGCCATTATCAATAAAAATATATTTAAAAACCTTGCTTAATAATATTCTAGGAATATGTATGAGATTTATATTCTCTTGTGCGGCATTTTTAGCAAGCCATATAAATCTTTTATCAGCATCATTAAGAGCAGCTAAAGTAAACTTTGGGCTTTTATTTTTGATAGTATATGAACCTACTTCTTTCTCGTATTTTTTTACTACATATTTTATAAAAAACTTTCTAATTAAATTGAATTTTAGAATTGATTTAATTAATAGATTATCAATAACGAAAGAAAGTTTTTTTTTCATTGACAGAAACATAATTTTATATTTTAATATCAATTTCTTTTTTAAATACTGAATTCTGTAAATTATACTATCTCTGCTGGTAATAAATCATCAATTGATTTTTATAGTGATTATTTTAAATTTAATTATTTATTGACATAATTAAAATCATTTATAGCTTTCTTTAAACCAGACTCTAAATTTATTTTTGGTTCCCATCCTAAACTTCTTAATTTTCCGGAATCTAATAATTTTCTGGGTGTTCCATCAGGTTTGCTTGTGTCCCAAATTATTTCACCTTTATATGAAATTAAATTAGCAATTATGTATGCTAATTTTTTTATTGATATTTCTTCTCCACTTCCAACATTAAGCCAAAATAATTTTTCTTTTAAAGTTTTATTAGAGTCATCATATTTATCTAATACCCAATTTTCTAAGACAAATATACATGCATCCGCTAAGTCATCAACATATAAAAATTCTCTTAGTGGATTTCCTGTCCCCCAACACATTACATTTTTTTTATTGTAATTTTTTGCAGTTTGGAATTTATTAATTAAAGCAGGTATTACATGACTTGAAGATAAATCATAATTATCTCCAATCCCATATAAATTACATGGCATTAAACAAATGGAATCCATTCCATGCTGATAATAGAGCGATTCACATAATTTAATACCAGAAATTTTTGCGATAGCATACCATTGATTTGTTTGCTCTAAAGCACCTTCTAATAAATATTCTTCTTTGATTGGTTGTTTGGCAAATTTTGGATAAATACAACTACTCCCTAAAAATATAATTTTTTTAACTTTAAATAATCTACAAATCTCAATAATATTGGTTTCTATTTTCAGATTTTCATAAATAAAATCATACGGTTTTGATGAATTTTCAAGTATGCCTCCTACTTTTGCTGCAGCAATAATTACAACAGTTGGTTTATTTAGTTCGAACCAAGACTTTAATTGCTCAAAATTCAATAAATCTAAATCTTTTCTTGAAGGACTGAGTATTATGCCACCATTATTTGATTGGCCATAACCTTTCTCAATCAATTTTCTACAGATAGCACTTCCTACCATGCCCCTGGCACCAGCTACAAATATTTTTTCGTTAATATTCATTATTATTTAAGAAAATTTTTTTCTTCATTAACCATCTCTGAAATAAGGCTTTCTAGAGAAATACGTGGTTTCCAACCAAGTTTTTTTTCTGCTTTTGATGCATCGCCTAATAATTCTTCAACTTCAGTTGGGCGATAGTATCTTTTATCCATTCTGATAACTATATCGTTTGTATCATATCTTCTACCTATTTCATTTAATCCTCTATTTTCCCATATAATCCCAGTTGTATTTTGGCCTTTATTCCAACCAAGAGCGTTAGCAGTTAATTCACAAAATTTCCTGACGCTTTCCATACGTCCCGTTGCAATAACAAAATCTTCAGGTTCATCTATTTGTAACATCATCCATTGCATTTCAACATAGTCCTTCGCATGACCCCAATCTCTTTTTGCATCTATATTTCCTAAATAGATACAATTTTCTAGTCCTTTATCTATTCTAGTTAGACCTCTGGTTATCTTTCTTGTTACAAAAGTTTCTCCTCTTCTAGGACTTTCATGATTGAATAAAATACCATTACAGGCAAATATTCCATATGCTTCTCTGTAGTTTATGGCTATCCAATAAGAATATAATTTTGCCACTGCATAGGGACTTCTTGGATAAAAAGGTGTTTTCTCAGTTTGTGGAGATTCTTGTATTAATCCATATAATTCACTCGTACTTGCTTGATAAAATTTTGTATGTTTTTCTAATCCCAAAATTCTTATAGCTTCAAGAATTCTTAAAGTTCCTAAAGCATCACTATTAGCAGTATATTCTGGGGTTTCAAAGCTAACTGCTACATGACTTTGTGCTCCTAAATTATATATTTCATCTGGTTTAACTTGCTGAATTATTCTAATTAAATTAGTGCTATCAGTTAAATCACCATAATGAAGTATAAATTTTGAGTCTTCTATATGAGGATCACTATATATATGATCTATCCTAGAGGTATTGAAACTGCTGGAGCGTCTTTTTATACCATGAACCTCATATCCTTTTTGCAATAGGAATTCTGCTAGATAACTTCCATCTTGACCTGTGATACCTGTAATTAATGCTTTTTTCATCTTTAAAACTTATAAATTGCCATTTATTATATTTTTTTATTTTATTATAAAATTGATACAGAATTAATTTTATAATTAAGGTTGCATTTAAGTATATTACTTTTAAATTAACTTAGTTTAGATAATTGTTATTTGTAAATTTCTATTGTAGTAATAGATTATAAATCTAAAGAAGCACTAATATATTCAACTTTTAATTCTATACCTCTTCTAAATTCTAAATTTGATTTTTGCCGATTATGGAATTAATTAATTTTGGAGATAAATCTTCTTAAAACATATCGTACATTCCGTGTGAACATGTATATGAACATAATTGTGAACATTAGATGATATCTCTATCAAAATATATAAACCGCAAATATCCTTCAGATTGCCTGCTATCACTGGTTTGCAAGTAGGTTACACGTGAGGGTGAAATCTCATCTCTATAGAGAAATCAAAGAAAAGCATCTGTCTCTAAACTTTCTCCTTTTATATGTTTGTATTATTCTTATTCATGGGTACAAAAATCAAATGGTGGAGAGGGGCTTCGTGACTTCATGGACACTTGGTCAGATGATTTGGTGGAGCTAAGAATGATGATAAATTGAATCTTACTAGATAAGTAAAAAATAGCAGGACTCAAATAAGTATTTGGTCTTTACCCATTAGGCTATCTTTATTTTATTAAATCAAGCGTAACGGGATCGCCAGCTTCGACGTCTTTGACTACTGATTTACCTAATATTTCTCTGTAATATTTAGGCTCTAAGCCTGCTCCTGGTCTTATTCTCTTGATGTGTTTACTTGTGATGGTTTCACCAGAATTTAAATCTTTTACAAAATAGATTGAACGTCTGAAAATGCGATTTTTAATTTCATCAACAGATTTTTTATCACTAGTCGTTCCTAAAGCAAGCCAAGAAGATTTTGCGCATGTTGAGAATTCCTTAAACTCTTTTGGATCAAGCGAAAAAGCACTATCAGCACTTTTAATAGCATGATTTGGAGTAAAATGTTTTTCAATTGCAACTGCTCCTAGTCCAATTGCAATCGATGATGCAATATTATTGGTAGTATGATCTGAAAGCCCAATATTAGCTCCATATCTTTCTGACAAATATTTTAAGCGCCTTAAATTGCAATCCTCTATTTTTGCTGGATAGCTACTTACACAATGAAAAAGTAGTAAAGAGGTACAACCATTGTCTTTGGCAGTAAGTACAGCTTCTTCAATTTCTGAATCACTGGCCATACCTGTTGACATTAATATAGGCTTACCTGTTCTTGCAACGTAACTAATAAGATCTAAGTCGACTAATTCAAATGAAGCAATCTTATAAGCAGGTGCATTTAAATTTTCTAGTAAGTCTACTGCACTCTCATCGAATGGAGATGAGAATATTGTGATGTCAATTTCTTTAGCAAATTTGAATAGATCTTCATGCCACTCAAAGGGAGTGTAAGCTTCTTTGTACAAATCGTATAATGTGTACCCATCCCATAGTCCACCACGAATCAAGAAATCTGGTTTATTTGAATTTAAGGTCATAGTGTCTGGAGTATAACTTTGAATTTTTACTGCAGAAGCCCCAGACTCTTTAGCTAATCGAATAGCTTCAAACGCGTTATTTATATTGCCACCATGATTTGCAGATAGTTCTGCGATGAGGTAGGGACAATTTTGTACACCAAGGGTTATTCCGTTAATAATCATTACAGCCAACCTTTAATTTAAGATATGCGTCTGAGGATAATGTAAAGAATGATTTATTAACGGTCAACAAATCGGAAATATCTATCCATTTTAATTCAACATGCTCTTGAGATGGATTAATTAGTTCTAAAGGTGAAATCATAACCTCATACATGATATCTATAACCATATGTTTAAAGTCAATAGTCCAACCGAAAGGTTTTATTTTTAAAATCTCTTCACGATTTATTCCAGTTTCTTCAATTATTTCTTTGTAAATAATGTTTTTAATTCCTTTGCTTGAGAGCTCCTCAACGCCACCACTTGGAACAAACTCATACTTAAGAGTTTCATCACTATTGTACTTACTTCTTTTCCCAATGAGAAATCTATTCTTTGAAATGATAATGCATTGAACCCCAAGAGAAAAACATGGGGGATCTAAAAGTCTATAACGATAGCTTAACTGTTGACCGCTAATTGTGGTTAAGCCGCTTTTAGTATATTTTATGCAATCAATAAAGCACATTTTCCCGTCGAAAGTAGCAGGATTTGCTGATGCATGATTATCCCAGTCTTTCTTAAGTTTTTTAAGTTGATCAGATTGAAGACCTATGGATGAGGACTTAAATTCAATATCATGGGTCAGCCTAGCAGTTACAGGAGCTTCTGAAATTGATAACAGGCAGTTTGCGACGCTATGAAATAAGGATTGCCCATATTTGTGTAATGAAGCACCAAAATTAGCTGTAGATGCCGCTTCTATCACATCAGGATTATCGTCAATAAGTAAATATTTAAAACTACTATCGTTTGAAATAATTTCGTTCCGCCAGAAGGTTGAATCTTTTTTACTTGGTCTAATTAAACTTGAGTCAATAACACGATCAAAAAACTTTCTTATCGGTTTAATCGAATTAAAAATTAATTCTTCAGAAGCACTCGTCGCTAAAATCAGTTTAATTCCTGCGCTACTCAAAAATTCTATTTCTTTGCAAATCTGCGTATTGATTGAAAGATTTTTATAGTGTTCCTTCCATCTGTCCTCAATAAACTTTGCTATATCTTCTTTTTTGATTGCTATGTGTGATGACTTGATGGCACTTTCTAATTTTATAAATAATGTTTCTGCGATTTTGTCAACGCTTAACCCATTTACACACTCGAAAAGAGAATCATCTTTTACTCCTTCGAAAAAATAAGTTATTGTTTCTCTGAACACTGATGGCGCTTCCGTTGCGCTGTCAATCAGAACCCCGTCGAAATCTAGATAAAGGGATATCATACAATTTAAGATTTTTCCGCAACGAGTACGCAGTTCTGACCCATGTCATGATTTATTGATATTTCACTACCTAGCTTTTCGGGAGAATTAAGTATTAAATCAGTTATTGGTTTCATGAGATCTGAATCGTAATCAACAGATCCGTCATTGAGCAAGGGAGTTATTACGTATAAAATGAAATCATGCAGAGACGATATTGATCTAAAGTCCTTGATTTCAGAGAATTTTGAAATCTCGTTAACAAAGTCATATTTAATTAGAAATTTATTGAATTCAGGGTAATCTCGCCTCGGAAGTCCAGCCAACTCTCTGATGTCATTCTGCAATTCTCTTGTCTCAATAAAGTTTTCGATGAAAAGCGCAATACCACCTGGCTTAAGTTTGGAGAATATGCTTTTTATGCACACATCGACTTGACCTTCCTCTAATAGATTAATTAAACATCTATCTGTAAATATAAAGTCGTAATCTGATGAAAGATCTTCGCATTCATCTAGAGATGTGGCATCTGCTTTATAAAAATTAATTTCTTTGAATGATAAATCTTTATTGTTTTCATGCCACAATAACCTCGCATTTTCTATCATTTTAGGCGAATAATCTATGCCCTCAAGTGAAATCTCTGGAAAAATTGCGCGAATTCCTGAAAGGTTGTATCCGTTGCCGCAACCAACTTCCAGAACCTTGAAGTTTTTTTTACTGTTGGAATGATTCCCAAGCGAAGATTGTAGATATTTTACTATCGTATTGATCTCAATTCTTTTGATATCTGACGACTTGGTGGTGGCTTTGAGGGAAGTGCCGAAGTTTTCCGACCAGTTTTCCCAATGCTTCAAGTTCTCGGTTTTGTCCAAGTCTTTAGTAATTGATTTTATAAATTATATCTTACAAGAGCACTTGGTCGCATGAAGATCTTTCGGCAATCTCGTCCAACCAGACACTACTATTTTCAACACATTAGCTAATGTTCGATAACTTAAGGTATTTTGATCAATTAAATAGTCGTATCTTGATTCTATATTTTCAAAAAAGTTTTGTTCTATTAAAATATCCCAGTCATGTTTTCTATTCGCAAGATCATATATCAAGATTATTGTCTCAGAATAATTACGAATTTTTTTATTTAATAACAAGATTATAATCATCTTCAACTAAATCATTTAACTTTTTAAATTTACCTATTAAAAATTCAGTCTCTTTTTTTAACTATCTAAATCTTTTTAAATTTTATTGGGAGATTTTAGCTCAAAAATTTTCTCACTTTATCCAATTATTTTAATTTCCATAAAGCTTTCTGCATAGGAAATAAACTTTTTGGTTATTTTTTGCAAATATTCTTGCCAATTGAATTTATCTTGATTTATGCACCCCAGATCAGATGAGCTATCTACTCTAAATAAAACAGTTTTCAAAATAAATTTTACTTTAAAGCTTTGATGAATATTACTTTGCAATTATTTCGTTTTCTTCAGTAGTTGGGAGTCCATGAAATAGCTTTGGATCCAGGCCAAATTTTTCTTCAACTCTTACTCTGTCATTAAAATGTGGTGTGGAAACCTCTATTATTTCCACATCAGTCAAAGCTGTTTCTTGATGTATGGACCCATTTGGAAAATGTAACCAAGAACCTTCTTTTAATTTTTTCTTAACTAAGGAACCTTTATCATTTGCATAAGTAACAACTAATGTCCCACATAAGATATAGGCAGCTTCATCTTTTTTTCTATGATATTGAAGCCCTCCTGAAAAACCTTTTTTAATTTTTAATTTCTTCATTGTAAATTTTCCTTCAGCTAATACCAAAAGTATTTCCTCTCCCCATTCCCTAGCACCAACCGATTTTGCTTTTGGGAATTGAGCAGTGGGTCTTTTGTTGATCATTTATTTAACTTTAAGTTAGTTTTTACAATTATATAAAATACTAAGATAAGCAAATTTTCTTACTATCTTTTTAATAAAACAATTTAATTTTTACAAATTTTAAAGTCAATTTCATTATCCAATATAAGTATCAATTGCTCATCCCTCGATCATTATAAGGTTAATCTATTATGAAATATTAAATCACAAATTTCCCTCACTGCTCCTTCTCCGCCTTTGGTTTTTGTTTTGTGAATAACATAATTATTAATTTCTTCATAGGCATCTGCTACTGCAATTGGACATCCTACTATTTTTAAGGCGCAAATATCATTAATATCATTTCCCAAAAATAAGCATTCTTGAGGAGAAATATTTATTGAATTACATAATTCTTCAATAACTTTTTTTTTATTCTCTACCCCTTGGATAACAGGAATTTTTAGTTTTTTACACCTAACTTTCACTACAGCATTTGTTTCTGAGGAAATTACATAACTTTTAATTCCTAATTTATTAAGTCTCGAAAGGCCTATCCCATCACTTCTGCAGCAAATAACTGATTCAACTCCATTTTCAGATACAAGCACCTTATTATTTGTAAAAACGCCATCAAAATCAAATATTGCAAGTTTTACTTTTGATAACTTTTCTTTTAAATAATTCATTCAACATCATCCATTCTAATAGCCTCATCTTTTTTGATATTTCTACGGGCTTTTTTACCTATTATCGTGTGAGATCTACGTACAGGTATATAGGTAGAATTAAATATTTTTCCAGACAAATTATCTAATGTAAAAATCTCACCAATTTCAATATCCTTAAAAGCAGTTAAGGATTTACCAAGTTTTTTAAATACTGGTTCATTCCCAAGTTCAGAGTCATCTTTTTTAGGAAGCATATAATTTACTCTTTTAATATCTCTTGCAAATTTTCTAAATCCCTCAGGCTCTAAAGCAAAACTATGATCTGTCCCTTTCCAGCTTCTATTGAGTGTGACATGTTTCTCAAAAACTCTTGCGCCCATCATATATGCCACTGGTCCAGATAAAATTCCATTAAAATGATCAGATGAACCGATTGTGCAGTCTGGAAACTCTTTAATTAATGTTCTTATATTTTCTAAGCCAAGCCTATTATATTTACAAGGATATTCTGATACACAATGAAGAATAGCTAAACACTGGACTTTAGTTTTTAAAATATCTACGCTTTTTTTGATTTCCTCAGATTTTCCACCGCCAATACTCAACACCACTGGCTTACTTAATTCTTTTATACGATTTAAAAAAGGGAGATTACCTAAATCAAAAGAAGCTATCTTAATTATATCAACATCAATTTTTCTCAAGATTTCGAGACTAGGTTCATCAAAAGCTGTTGACATGAATTTAACTCCATATTTTTCACAGTCTGACTTAAGTATTTTTAATGCCTCAATTGAAAGTTCTAATTTTTCTCTATGTTCTCCATATGTTTTTGCAAAAGAATTTTCGCTAGAATAATTGGCATGATAAGCATCATTTGAAAACAAATATCTATTATTTCTAGTCTGAAATTTTATTGCATTAGCCCCTGCAAAAGAGAACACTTTTATATATTCTCTTGCTTTATCTAAATTACCTTGATGATTTTGACCAACCTCCGCAATAACAAATGGTTCTACCTTGTCAAACATTTTTATAATTAATTAATTTAGTCTTAAATAATAATTTGATTATGTAAAGTCTAATTTTTATTATTTTAATAAATAATAATTTCTCATTTTATAGATTCTAGAGAAATTCTCTTATCAAATTCAATGATTGATTGATTTATATGAGAAATAAAGATTATTATCTTACCTTTGTCTGATAACTTTTTTAATGAATTAAGTATTAATTCTTGGTTGTTTCTATCAAGAGCACTTGTAGCCTCATCAAAAATCATTACTTCTCCATCTTTTAATAAGGCTCTTGCGATTGCTAATCTTTGGATTTGCCCTCCAGATAAACTTAAACCTCTTTCTCCCACAATTGTTTCATATCCATTTGATAAATTACTTATAAATTCATGAGCCGCTGCTTTTTTGCAAGCATCTATCATTTCTATATCGCTAATCTTAGAGTTGAATAACTTTAGATTATTTTTAATAGAGTCATTAAATAAATAATTATCTTGACTAACGTAACTAATTTTTTGAAGCCATTTTTTATTTCTTATATTTTCTAATGGAAATCCATTAATAAATATTTTTCCATTCTTAGGATATATTAAACCACAAATCAGATTGATCAATGTCGACTTTCCTGATCCTGATTTGCCAACTATTAAGCATGATTGTCCTTTCAAGATTTCAAGATTAATATTTTTCAAAATCTCTTTCTGATTAGGGTATGAGAAACTAAGATTTTTAATTTCTAAAGAGTTTATTTTTTTTAAAGAAATATATTCTCTTTTATCTTTTTTAAATTTATTTTCATCAATTATTAATTTTTGGACTAGATCAAAAGAGGGTTTAATATTTCTTAAATTTGTATAGTTCTTCATTAGGTTACCTACAGAATTATTTAGCCTTTGACAAACAAGAAGAAACATCGCAATAAGCGGTAAATTAGGTTGGTTATTTCTAAATGTAATAACTATTGATGTAGTAAGGATTAGAACTATAGCAAATGCTCCAATAAGAGAAGGCGTTTCGGCTAAAATTGCAGATTTAACATTAATAGATGATTGTAATTCGGAGGTCTTAATTATTTGCTTTCGCCATTTTTCTTCTAAATTAAAAATTTTTATTTGTAAAATTCCATTTATGGCTTCAGTTACTTTTGCGGTTATCTTTTGAGATGCGGATATATCTTGTTTACCTAGATTAGTACTTATTCTTTTAAGAGGGATGCTACCTACTAAGGCAAAAATAGAGAAAATTAATCCTATTAATAAAGTTAATTTCCAAGATGAAAAAAATAATAAAATCAACATTGCTAAAGATAATATAAGTTGATTTAATGCTGCAATTAAGGTTCTTAGGAATTTTGCTGCTTTAGTTGGTTGTGTAATAAGGCTATCTATAAGTTTTCCAGCTTTCTTAGATCTAATTAATTTTGCTTCAGAATTAAAATATTTATCTAATATCATGCTTCTCCAAGAATTTCTAAGCATTCCGCAAAATTTTCTTGAGTATCCTACGGATATTAAATTGAATATATTTTTCCCTATGTAAGACAAAAATATTATTACAAGTAGCCATATACCTAAATATCTTGAAGAGAAATTATCTAGATATGGTTGTAAAATACTTGGTAATTGATAATTTAATTGGCTCTGAGTCAATAATGATAGGGCCGCAGGTATTAAAGCCAGACCAATGCTTTCAGTTATTGTTGTAATGATTAAAAGAGTTAATAATGTTATTATTTTTGATCGATAAGAATTAAATAAAGCGTTTATTGTTTTGAATGATTGGTTTTTAAATATACGCATTAATTAAATATTTACCTTAAAAGTTTTTCTACTAAATTTAATAATCTTATATCATAAGGTTTTGAATGTTTTGAGACATAATATTCACAAGCCTTTTGTATCCTTTTTTTAAATTTAAGATCTTTAGAATTTTTAATTAGAAAGTGTACTTTTTCAATAAGTTCTTTTCTATTTTTAGCTACTATAACTTCTTTATTCTCTTGAAATTCTCTAAAGTGAGGCAAATTATGAACTGTTTGAAAATGCTTTGCTTTAATATCTTCTAATGGTAAAAAACACATTATTGGTTTCCCATGAATGCCTGCCTCTATAAGTATTGTTGATAACGGAGAAATGACATAATCTACATGACTAAGAACAACATGAGTATCAGAATAATCAGGGAATGTTAAATGATATCCTTTCTCTTTAAGAGATTTTAAATATGAACTCATTGTAGATTCCAGTTTAACTTTTTTCCATTTATGGGAATATATGAGATTTCCTGAGTTACCACCTCCACCCCAAGGGTGAGGTCTGTATAGTATGTTAACTTTTCCAAAGTCACCTCTCTCTACTGCTTTTTCAAGAAGTAATAAGTGTTCGTATTCATTAGTTCCTAGACTTCCACCTGCATATAGGAGAATTTTGTGATTAGGTTCTATTGAATGTATTTTACAAAATTGATTTCTATCAATTTTGGGTCTGGTTTTATAAATTTGAAATTGCGCGGCCCCAAAATTTAAGATTTTGTTTTTAGGTATTTTTTGATAACTATATGCGTGGTTAGCTGTTTGTTGACCCCAGGCAAGAAATAAAGATGGGTGCCCCGCTGCAAATGAGGCAGTACTAGGATTATCCCAGGAATTCATTATATAAATCAATGGAATCTTTAGCCTTTCGGAATTTATTATTAGATCATTTATGTATAGCCCATTTGGCAAGCCAGGATTAATCAATAAATCATACTTTATATTGTTAAGGAGGCTTTTCAAGGGAGTATTATTTTGCTTGGCTTTTAAAATAATTACCTTGCGAAAAATTTCATATATTATTGGAAACCCTAAAAGCGTATGAAGGATTTCTGCCTTCCATGTTGTAACCATTCGCCATGTTCTTCTTAAATCAATACTTTCTCTATCAAATCTTGGGCGCATAACCATTACTTGCGCTAGTCTTCCCCATAAGGACCTATTCTTAGTATCTACACTGAGCCTTATAGTCTGAGAAGCTTTTAAATATTTACTAGGGTCTAATGTTATTCTCCTGTGTCCTACAGGAGGTAGAATAAAATCAACTTTATGATTCTTGATTAGTAAGTTAAAAACTCTGCTATGAATAAAATGTCTGATCATTATATCATGATCTATAAATATTCCAATTTTCAACTTTTTACTCATTAGATGGTCTCCATGAATTTATCTTGTGAACTTTTTACTTTATGGAAGTTTATTTTATGGTAAATACAGAAATTATTAGTTTCGCTATTAATCCAATTGCGAATTAACTCACTTTGAGAAGCAAGTATTTCTTTTTTGTTTTTGCATATATTAATCAAATCATTAAACATACGATTTGGTTCAGTATGATCTGCTATTAATCTTTCTATATTAATCTCTTCTTCTGCCGGAGCTATAGTTAAATAAGCAAAAGCTCGTGCGGCGCCGATGATTTCCTTTGAAAGTATTTTTTTCTTCCCGATATTTTTTAATTTTTCAATATATTCAGCTCTATTTTTAGCTGTTTCTACAAAATTCCAACAACTATAATAACTTTGATCGGCTGCAAGAACAGGTATTCCTTTTGCTGCAGCTTCAATACCTATGGTGCCATGGACAGTAACAATTGAATCAGTAATGTCTAATATTGTATTTACTGAAGTTTGTTCATCAACTACAAATATATGTTTTGAGTCTTTTTTTATTAAGTTTTTAAGAAAAAAACCACCATACCAAGTTTCTGTAGGATGAGGTTTAAATATCCATGTTACTGATTTATTTTCTAGAGCGATTTTATAAGTTAAGTTAATCCAATCAAGAAAATCACTGAAATTTTTCATTCCATAAATATGCGGAAAATCGTACCAAGCATGACAAAAAACAGTTACGATAGGTTTCTTATCTGAAATTCCAAGTTCTAATAATAATTGTTCTCCAGATTGTTTTTTAGAATATGCTTTTTGCTCATTAAGGTCACTATTTTTTCCTTCTGATCTGGTTTCTAAATAATTTTTACCAGCTTCTTCAATACTCTTACGAGTTGAGTTATTTAAGATTGAAAACTCTTTTAATGATATTGATTCATGAGGACTTTTTATTAAATCATCAAAATTTTTATATCTTCTTATTCTCATCATTTCATATACACCATATAAACAATAACATTTAATTTTGTGTTTGAACCCCATCGTCAATGCCATTCCAAATTCATTTTTCCAAGGATGACTAAGAATTATTGATGTGATTTTTCTTTCTGAAAATAGTTTTTTATAAAAGCGCGCGAGTCTGAAAACATCAGAAAGAGAATTATGCCATACTTCAGAATTGAGATTAGGTTGCGCTACTTTCTCTAGCTTTAAGGCAGTGTCGTAGAAAATATGAGGTGGGAAATCGAAAGGTAATTTAAATTTTAAAAAATCATTGTGGCTTTTTATATTTTTAAGTAGATTTAGAGATGAAGAAAAATCTTCATAATTTTTTGGGGTATCAGATAGATAAATAAAATCTTTAATTCCCATTGAAATTAAGGTCTTTTTCGCTCGATCAGTATTGTTTTTAAGCAATGCTATTACATTTTTATTCTCTGATTTTGTTAAGGCATCTAGAAAAAGACTTAACCTGAAAAATTGGTTTGGGTTATCCCAAAGGCCCTCTATTAAAATTGTTTCTCCTTGCTTATTTCTTAAAATTTTTTCATTACTTGGTAGAGCTTCATCAAATAGATTCCATAATTTTTTTTTCCTGAAATTATTATAAGATCGCAAAAAAATATTTGATAATTTACTAGGATTTTTTATTAATTCATTAATTTTTTTAAGTTGCATGTTTTAAAAATTTATTTTATTTTTTCTAGAAGAAACCAAGTAATATCATCTTGAGGGAAAGAAACATCTTTATGGTAAGTAAATCCATAATCGGCTAGTCTTACATTTGAAAATGAATCTAATATCTCTCCTGCAAAATCTCTTTTGTATAGTTTTTCATTATTTCCTCGATATTTAATCATTACAGGTTGAGGATTATAGTATTCACAAATCAATAAATACCTTGAAGTTGAACTTACCAAAGTTTTATAAACATCATTTATATAATCTGGATTAAGGTGAATTAATACTCCCTTAATTAAAACTAAATCCCATTTACGTT
>MDTE01105734.1_pt1 | contig 18361 bp, 17 predicted proteins | sample 811231 | NCBI WGS metagenome assembly MDTE01 (sample SAMN05326651, study PRJNA326480) | marine metagenome | isolation source: seawater | place: Indian Ocean: Red Sea | collected 2010 | reverse complement strand
TTGAGAGCCAATGTGTTTTGCGAATCAAGAGCGGCACGCATGACCGAAGCGGTTGAAAGGGGCCGTTTGTCGAGGTAGCACCGGAGAGGCTGTCTTGCGCGACTTCGACTGGTTGGCACGCATCCTCCTACCTCGTCGCAAGGTGTTCCATGCCTTCATCTTAGTTGGTTCTCTGGTAATGGTTCCAGGGCTGATGCTAGCTCTCTCCCCTATTGACATGGAGTCCTACAACCTCGACTCTCCCGAGCTCGACGCACGTGAGGTAATCGACAAAGAGTATCCTAACAATGAGATCGTAGCGGGTTACGCGATAGTAGTACGGGATCAGAGTCTTGTTGGACAGACACCTCACTGGAACTACGGCTCTGAGGTGGCTCCATTCACTGGAGTTGGCGTTGGCGTTGAAGAGCCAGTGGGAGGTATACTCAATCTCAGTGTACTCAGAGAGATAGAGATTAAGGTGCAAACCGTACAAGAGGATCCGATATCCGAGTTCTACAGACCCGTTGTATCGGATGTCACTCTTGTACAGTACAATGGCGTACTGACTCTATCTAGTCAATTCAAGACATTCATGTCAGGGGATTCGTTGCTGACTCGTTCCTCGGTCAGCCCGTTTGGTCAGCCCTTGCCCCCAAGGACGAATTGGACTGACTGTGGTAATCTCGAGTGTCTACCGTTTGAGGATCCAGAACTTACCCAAGCGCACATCGACTTGGCTGCACAGAGAATGGTGGAAGCTAGCGACGGTGTATTTCTTCGCTGGCTTTCATTGGATAGGGCTTTCATGCCCGCAGATGACGGCGTTCTTGGTCCGGTCGGTGGTACTCTAAATTCAGACGGAGAGTGGGAGAATTTCACATGGGAGCCCGGGCGTTGGTCCGCAAGTTCGACTTGGTTGATTGTCCAGTTCGATCGTGGCGCTGCCGAAGAGGCAGGATGGACATTCAAGTGGGACGAAGCGAGGGCTGAGAGTGGATACGAATGGGATGGTCTGCGTTTACTGACCACGCCACCTCAGCGAGATTCCGAGTTCTGCGCTGACTCGGTGGAGAGTGGTGATGGCCCGTGCTCCTTCGAATGGTCGCTGATGTCGCTTGAATATTCGATGAGGGAGTCCGACGACCTCACGCTGACCTTTGCTGGTGGAGAGGGGGTCAATGTAGAGGTCAACCGTGGGCTCCAGGAGAGCGTAACACTTCTTCTTGCGATGATGTTCATCGTTACCATACTACTCTGGGCAAGCCTTCGGCGGTGGTCAGATGTGGCGATTGTATCAGCCGGTTTAGGAATGAGTTTGCTATGGATGCACGGAGCCATCGGTTGGATTGGAGAGTTCAGCGCATACTTGGGTTACTCTCTGATTGAGCGAAGCCAGTTCTCCAATTTGCTACCCATTCTCATCCTAGCACTAGGAATCGATGACAGCCTTCACGTGCTTCATCGATACAAGGAGGAGCGTAAGTCAGGCAAATCCTGTGAGGAATCCGCTCACATTTCCCTCACGCGCGTTGGGCGCGCGATTATGCTGACAACAGTCACTACGATGGTGGCTTTCTCGGCTAACCTGATATCCGAGGTTCCAGCACTACGTTCATTCGGCATCGAAGCGGCTCTCGGAGTCGCATCTGCCTTCCTCCTGACAGGTCTCTGGTCCCCATTGATTCGCCTCGATGTTGACCTTTGGATGGAGGGTCGAGGAAAGTCGACCGAAGAGGAGGAAGGAACCGTCCATCTCGTACCTTCACACTGGCTTTCGGGTTTGGCGTCAAAGTCAGCGGTCTTCGGTCCAGTAGTGGTCATTCTTGCAGTGTTGATGTCTGCCTTAGCTACCCCTCTGATGCTATCACTTGAGGGTGACTTCAAGCCCGAGGATTTCTTTGACGAGGAGTCGGATTTCGCTGTGATTGTCCGGATAGTGAACGAACGCTTCTACTCTGAGGGCGAGCCTGGAGAGATTCTCGTAGAGGGTGATGTCATCGACCCGCGCGTCTACAATGCCATCAAGGAATTACGCGCTAACATGAATATCAAGGGACCTGACGATCCGGATCGTTTCACTGTCGACCCAACAGGTAATGTTGATCTCGGGGGGTATGACAGGATAGTTGAGTTGTCGATATTGTCGATGGCGAACAACATAACGCCATTCATCGAAGCGGGCTGGGATCCAACCGACCCCAAGGGTGGTGTCGATTGTAACAAGTCAGGATTCGGACTTCCGATGCCCGATGACGAGGATTGTCTCCGGTTTTTGGTTGGTTTCTCTTCCGTTAATGGCGTACCAGAGAGCAACTCTACGCCTGGTCTTCCTCCATCTGTAGTCGCTCTGTACATCGCACCAGACAGACCTCTCGACCCTGAGAAACCTTGGCTCGGATTGGATGGTTCGGAGCCGAGATACGAGCGTATGATCATGCGTTTCGGTCTGCGTCAACCCGAGCAGTTCCCAATAGTTGAGAAGGCTATGGCAGAACTTGATAGCGACATGTCACCATTCCAGAATCTCTCGGCTGGTGAAATGAGGGAGCGCGCATCGTTGGATGCGGCCATGGACGATGATGATCATCCAGTCAGTTGGGCGATAGCGACAGGACAGCCTGTGGAGCGCTATGTCGCTGCATCTTCGTTCCAGAACGAGATGCAATCAACCTTGACACTTGGCATCTTGTTTTGTGTGATAGCGCTCTGGTGGGGATTCCGCCCGACTCGTCAAGAGGCTATGGATCGGCTCGATGAGTGTAGATTCAGCGGAGGCACGTGGGCTTTCCTATCACTTGCTTACGCTCCCGCGGCAATTTCCTTGACAATATGGGGAATAGCGTCGTTGATATCGACCCCCACGGTCGCCCTTTCCCTAGGTCTAATCTCGTTTATCGGCTCGGTTCTGTGGGGTTACCGGTCGTTGACTCTAGCACTATTGACGACAGCTCCGATTATCATCGTAGTCATCTGGTTGTACGGCTTGATAGCGGTGCTTGGTTACGGCCTCAACATGGTCACTGTTGCAATAGCCACACTCTCTCTTGGAGTGGGGATCGACTATGTTATCCATGTCATAGAGAGATACCGTGAGGAGCGTTACTTCGGAAAGACTCAGTTGCAGTCCATAGTCGCTGTAGGTGGCGCGTCTGGTTTGGCACTTGTTGGCTCAGCAGCTTCGGATGTCTTAGGATTCCTCGTAATCTCTTTCTCACCCATGGGCTTCTTCTCACTGTTTGGAACCTTTTCGGCGGCGATGATTTTCTTTTCACTCGTAGCATCGCTGATTATTGCTTGTGGGATGCTTGGAATCATGTCTTATCGAACCATTCTCTCCGAGCGAAAGGCGGTGACGACATGAGCGACGCACATCTGGTTGAATTGGAGCGCTTCGACACTGAGATGGTGCTCCGATACTCGGACGATTCGGAGTTGACCGTAGACTATGTTGCGCTTCGCCTCGCTTGTCCTTGCGCTAACTGTGGCCCCCGCCGCGAGGAGGATGCTCGTAGTGGTGAGTTCGAGGCTTCCATTCGGCAGCTCCGTAATGAGAAACCAAGCGTCGAGGTCGTCGGTGATTACGGCCTGAAGTTTGAGTGGGGAAGCGGCTGTTCGATGGGTATTTTCGGCTTCGATTTGCTACGAGAGGTCGGACAAGGCCAATCACCAGACTCATGAAGGAGATGGCGGTCCCGAAACCGCCGAAGGCCGGTCTCCCCGTCCTTTTGCGACTGAGGTCGATACCTTGACTGCTGACGAAGAAGAAGACTGGAGCACATACTCCAGTGCTGGTTACAGTGAGGCGTACGACCCTTGGGCTGACCTTGTTCCAGTCGAGGAGGATGAGTTCGTCGATGACGAGTTTGAGTTTGATGAAGTCGATGTCATCCGCCCCCCTCCTGCTTTGGAAGGCTTCGACTACCTAGTCAAGACGGGCACCTGTGATCACTGCATTGCCCGACTGTCTGGGCAGTCTTACTCATGTGAGACAGCGAGTCAAATTGGTGGAGACCTTCGCAAGAGGTCGGAAGAGAGAGGTGCGGAGAGAGACGCTGATGCAGATTGTTGCCCCTACTGCGAGGATCTTTTTGCAGATCTCCCCAACCTCATCGAAGAGTTGGAGGAGAATCTGGATGGACTGGAGTTCAAGCGCATACAGATAGGTACTCACTTCGATAAGAACCACATCATAGAGGAGGATTCCATTCGAACCATGTATGGCGCTCAAGGATCTCAAGGTCTCAAGGCTGCATTCAACGAGGCAGTCTCCCATGCACTTGGTAAAGCATTGAATGAGTGTGAGGTTGTCAAGGAGAGACCAGAAGTTATGCTATTGATTGACACTTTGACCCTAAGTGCATCGGTTGAGATTCGCAGTTTGTATCTCTATGGTCGCTACCGCAAATTGGAGCGAGGTATTCCACAGACACGTTGGCCATGTCGTTCTTGCAAGGGGCGCGAAGGTGGTTGTGACGAGTGCGAGGGCACCGGTCAGCAGTACCGTGTGTCTGTGCAGGATTTGGTAGGCGAGCCACTACGAGCTGCATTTGAGGCTAGGGAGACTGCATTTCATGGCATGGGTAGGGAGGACATCGATGTTCGCTGCCTCGGTCATGGTCGACCATTTGTAATCGAGATGAAGGCACCACGGCGCCGCTACGCTGATCTTGAAGAGATGACGGAATTGGTCAACGCTACTGCACAAGGGAGAGTCGAGATAGGTCCGCTCCGAGCCAGCAAGAGATCGGAGGTCGGCCGCATCAAGGACACACCTGCCGACAAGTCTTACACAATCAGGTTCCAGACTTCCGAAAAGGTCGATGCCAAGGAAGCGGAGGAGAAGTTGACTTCGCTCGCAGGAATCACCCTAGAGCAACAGACTCCCCAGCGTGTCGCTCATCGTCGAGCTGACAAGATACGCAAGCGAAAGGTGGTGTCGATTAGTGATGTTTTGGTTGAGGACAATGAGGTTCAGATGGCAGTCAGGGTTGAGAGCGGCACCTATGTCAAGGAACTAATTCACAGTGATGAGGGCAGAACTAAGCCCAGTGCTGCTGAGTTGTTGGGTTGCGATTGTGAGGTCATCTGGCTCGATGTTGAAGATGTCCATGCAGATTGAAGAAACCAGCGACCGTCGCCCCTAATCCCACATCTTCATCAAACGACGCTCTTAATTAGGGGCGGTAGGTCGGCGAGTCCCCCGAAGGGGGACACAGGAGGAGTCTGGGATGGCAAAGTCAAGCAAGGGCCCACGCCAAGGTAGCCGAACTGTCACTCGCCGTAGCAAGAGCGACCGTGGTCGTATCTTCATCCGCAGGGCGATGCACCCTTACAAGGAGGGTGACAGCGTTGCCATCGTAATCGATGGTTCACAGCAGAGAGGCATGCCACACCGCAGATTCCAGGGTCGCACTGGCAAGATACAGAGCAAGCAAGGCCGAGCATATGTCATCGCAGTGAAGGATGGCAACATGCCCAAGACGCTTGTTTGCAGGCCAGAGCATCTGCGCCCCGTAGAGTGAGGTGAATCAAATGAGTGAAGAGAAGCAATACATCGACTACTCCACCGTTAGGGACGCACTGGTAGACGCAAGAGAGCGTCGCGGTGATCTATCCTACGAACAGACAATGGCACTAAACCACGCCATGTGGGCATCGAGCTCCATGCGTAACGGCATCGAGACAGAGTCTGCAGTTCACGACGAATTGCTTGCAGCCCTTCTTGAGAACGAGAAGTTGGCCAGCAACCCCGAGATAGCTGCAAAGATTGCTGAATTGATTCCTACTGAACCCTCTGATATCCGAGCGATTCTCGCTTCGAAGAGGGTCTCTATGGAAGATGGCGATGTTGAGGATGTCGTCACTTTGGTTCGACAGACCGTCGGATATGAAGGCTGAATCGATAAAAGCCCATTTTCTTATGACACAGAACCCGATTCGAGGGGTGATATCTATGCAGGACAGGCGTGACTGGGCCGCTCGCGATTCAGATGAAGTGTGGTCGCAAGAGACATCCTGCCGCCTTCTAGCTCAGGAGGGCAGTGGTACTGGAGGCGGCGTCCTGCACTGTATCACTGAGCCACGAATGCACCTAATCAGAGCCCGTGAGGCAACTGGTAGTGGGCTGATGGAGACAGGTACCGTCCTGCAACTTCCATCCGAGGAGTCCGAGGGCGAAGTCTCGCAGATTCTTGGTACAACCCGTCACCGTGAATTGCCCACTTCCGCACAGAATAGCCTTCATGAGGTTCTGTCCGATATGGTGTCTGCCAACCCGAAGCCACTACTCGACTTCTACAACAAGGCAGGACCGGTGTCGCTCAAATTCCACGCCTTCCAACTTCTTCCAGGCATTGGTCCCTCCAAGGCGCAACAGATGGTCAAGAGCCGCAAGCGTGAGGGTTGGATGACCATTGAGGAGGTCGACGAGGCATGCGCAATCGAATCGCTGGAACTCTTCGTCGGTCGACTGGTGGACGAACTAAAGGATCCTAAGTCGGTACCTAGCTTGATTGACAATGTCGTCCGTGCGGGAGCGTGAGCCAATAGCCGACCAATCTGCGGACGACATTGAGGTCGTCAGGGAACTCGTTGAGTTGTTGCTCGATCGCCGTCGAGCTGACAAGGATCTTGGTCAACACTATCTGGTTGACCCGTCAGTGATTCATCGTTCCATCGAGCTGGCCGAACTAGACTCAGACTCACATGTATTGGAGGTTGGACCCGGTTCGGGCACACTCACTCATTTCCTCATGGAGGCGGGCTCCAAAGTGACCGCAATTGAATTGGATCAGGTCGCTGTCGAACATCTGCATAGGGTACATCCTGATGCAATCGAGGATGGGCGTCTGAATCTCATAGAGGGAGATGCTCTCAAGGTTGGCTGGCCAAGAGGGTTGACCCATGTCGTCAGTAATCCACCGTATCAGATATCCAGTCCGCTGATAACCAAGATTGACGAGTATCAGGCCAAGGCGAGGGCACTCGGTGACGAACCACTACGCAGTGTAACGCTACTATTGCAAGAGGAGTTCACCAGCCGTATGGGTATGGAGTTCGGCCTCGCATCACGAGGTCCACTTGGAATCAACCTCGCCATCAACTGGGTTTCCACGCTCGACCGCACAGTCTCTGCAGGGAGTTTCACCCCTCACCCGCGAGTACGCTCGCGACTGGTTCATCTGGTACCTTTCGATCTAATGGCGGACATGGGTGTCGAAGTAGACTCACGTCTCGTCAAGAGGATGGTCGACCACGCTTTCTTAGAACGTCGAAAGAAGGTTCGCAACCGCATGAAGGGTACACCACGAAAGATTGAGCGTGTGCCAGGTTGGACCAAACAGGAGTGGCGCCGCTGTGCCAAGGAGCTACTTGCTGTAGAGTCAATCGAAGGGGTCGGTTCCGATTGGTCTGAGGTCAGGCCAGAGGAACTTGAGGTCGAAGAGTGGGTTCTACTCGCCGGAGAGTTGGAGAGAATCCGTCAAAATTGACGATTCACCCCCCAAATAATCTCCAAAAAACGGGGGGTTCAAAGAGGGGGCCCGGCTCCGGAAGCACGGGGGGGGAAGCCGGATGGCAAAGAAGGACACCTATCTCGCACTACTTCGTAGAGGTGTCGATGAGGTCACATCACAGTCCTTAGCGGATGCTGGTCTGACCATAGGTCAACTCAAGAAGATGGACACCGAACAGTTGGTTGGCAACTACGGCCTCAAGAAGAAGGTCGCCGACAGCGTGCTCGAAGTCATCAAGTCCGGCCCTTCCTCGGCGGGTACTGAGAAATACCTCGCAAAGGTCCTTTCGACATCCAAGACGATGGATCGCATCGAGGAGCAGAGGTTCCGCCGTCAGCAGAAGGATTTCCTTGCAGAGATTATTGAGAAGAAGGAGAGAATCCGAGAGGCCAAGGTCGAGGCTTTCCGTAGTAAGAAGCTGGTCATGAACCGCCTCGGCAAGAGTATCGAACTGATCTGCAAACTCGAGAACAGTCTCGACGAAGAGGGCAAGTCCGAGATGCGCTCAAAGATTCGAGACCAACTGGAGACCCGCGGTTTGGAAGCTGCCCGTGACCACGAGTTGCTCGGTCTTGCTGGCACCCCACAAGACATTGCTGACTTCCGAAGGAAAGTCGTTCCTGCACTGTGCTTGCATGCTTGTCCGGAGTGCGGCGAGGAGATTGACCCAATCCAAGGTAACCTCAACATGGATAATCCCGAAGGATGGAGTTTCATCTGTTGGGATTGTGAGGCAGAGTTCAATGCGCCGATGGTCGACAGAGTAGAGGCGCATCTTGGCAACGGTAACCGCATCGTCATAGATGCATCCAAGGGTCCAAGGCTTCCGGTAGCGGTTAGACCGAGAGCGACCGCAATTTCGTCGGTAGATGACATAATCAGAGCTGACTTGGAGACTACAGGTGCTACTGCAGAGATGCTTGAGGCAGCTGTCGAAGAATCGAAGTTGACCAGTGGTTTGATGGACATCAATGATTGGATAGACCAGACTTTAGCAGCTAAGGGATACATCCAGGCTCAGGAAGACCGTGAGGACTTCATCGTCGCCACTGGAGCCGGTGCGACCAAGTTCAACAAGTGGATGAAGAAGGCAGGACTCGTGTTCAATAAGCAGACTGGTCGCTGGACTCGCTGGTCGGATCGTTGAACCGAATCTTCGGCAATCGTCAAACGAGTCAGCCTGCTCCCCCGTTTCGATGGCACTGCTACGCTTCTTTCGCAATGGTGTCATTGTAGACACGGTGGAGAACCGGGAAGGTGTGCCGATTCTAGAGATAGCTGAGGACGCTGGCATCGACATACCGCGCAACTGCACATCGGGTAACTGCGGCACTTGCATGGTCGAGTTGAAGTCTGGTCAGGTACCCATGCCCGAACCATTGCCACCAGGACTTGACGACGAGATGGTAGCTGAAGGCTGCGTTCTCAGTTGCATCGGTGTCGCAGAAGGCACCTGTGACATCGAGCTCAATCCCCCTTTGTGAGGTAGAATACATGGATACGATTCTGGTCGCTTTCATCATCTTCGACCTCATTATCCTAATTGTCATCTACAGATTCATGTCGAAGAAACTTCGCAACAAATTGGAGCAGGTTGAGGAGCGTCAGAGAGCTCGTTGGGCTCGTGACGAGGAGATGCTACGCAACGCCTTTGAGGAAGAGTGACGGTTAATTTCCACGGCCGCCGATGAATCCCTTCATGTAGAGCCAGAGCAACATACCAAGGCCGATTACAGCCATGCTGGAGACAATCGGAACGAGCGGGATTGGACCAGATCCGAAAGCCTCGACATTCATTCCGAAGATGCTTGCGACAGCGGTTATCGGTAGCATGATGGTGGCAATAATCGTCAACAGTCGCATGACATCGGCAGCCTCCGCCTGTGATTGTGCCAACAGCATCGAGGTCTGTGAGAAGTAGGTATCACGGGTCGCTGCAACACCGGCGTTGTAGTTCTCTACTCGTCCTCTGATGGAACGGGTAAGTTGTGCCAAGTCACGGTAGTAGACTTGAGTCTGCTCGGTTACGAAATCACCATTTGGGCGTGCCATCGTTTGAACGACATCGTCCAATGGAGTGGTAGATTTGGTAATCTCACGTAGGTCACCGTGTAGTTCGTGAAGATCTTCCAGAAGGTTAGGGAACTTGTTGTGTGGGTCGAACACTTGATCCTCCAACTCATCCAACCTCTCCGATTTCTTGTGTAACAACTTGTTCCAATCGTCGGCGACGGAGTCAATCAGTTGGTAGAGGAGGTACTCGGAGTTCATAGAACCGTCACGGCGGAAGTCCTTGTCCTTCAGTCGCTTCCTGAACTCTGCGATGCCAGGCATGTGGGCATGTCTGACGGTAATCAACCACCCATCGTTGAGGAAGGCACGTAGGTACTCAGTGTCTAGTTCACGATCGGCGTCACGCGCCTTGAAAGTGACGAACTTATGATTCTCATAGACGAAAGAACCACTTCCAGGTTCCTCAAAACAGTCCTCGACAGCCAGGTGATGGAACCCCATCTCGTCTTGCAAGAAGGCTCGCGCGGTTTCTTCCTCGGGTTGAAAGATGTCAATCCATCCTCCAGATTCCGCAGAAATGCGAGACGGTAGGTCGGTGTAATCAACATCCTCCATCTCAGCACCGACCTCTCCGGTGTGTATCCTAACGCGGGTCATGCGGATGCCTCCGATTTTGGGCTTGTTCGCCTTCACTTAACTACAGCGGGTAGGTTATTCGTTGATTGAATTGGTCCATCTATTGGGACTTGGTACCTCGACTACCTCGATGGTCACCTGTTGGATTTGCTTCTTTCCCATGAGGGTCTTGCGAAGTTCAATCAAGTCGAGAAGGCAACATGGACAGTGAGCTCGTGATGGCTTAATCTTGAGGCTGATGTTACCGTCGTCATCGACCTGCATCCCCTTCAGCCCGCCCGTATCGGGCAGACTTCCACCACCGTGTGGGTCATTCCAAGAGCCTAGTGTGGCCACGAGTTGTCGCTGTGCGGACTTCTGCTTGCGACTTGCCATCGGAATCGGCTGAGAGCCACCAACCTATCCAAGTTACGCCTGTTCAGACATCCAAGGAGAGGACATGCTCGATGGTGATGGTGCGTGAGCCTTGCTTTTGGGCGAGTTCACCGGCTTCCTTCAGACATCGGCGTAGAAAACCCATCTTCGCTAGGTCGTCTAGGCGACGGAGAGAGTCGGCCGCTGCTGCAGGGTCACCAGAAGAGAGTGATGTCTTGAGATTGTGTTGGAGATCGCCAGCTTCGTCGTAATAGAGTAGAATCAATTCCTCCAAAGCATCGGCATCGACCTTCATGCCACCGAACGATCGAGCCATCTGACGAAGTCCGGCAGCGGTGATTATGCCACCACCACTGGTAGCAAACTCTTCCAATGGGTCTTCTTCAATTTCTGAAGACGAGGAGGACTGAGTAGAACCCGCTTCAGGCACTACCCCTAGGTTGTCTAGTGCCTCCTCAAGATGGCGCGGCTTGATGGTGCCCATTCTGTTGTTAGTGCAGACTACTTCACAGGCGGCGAGGATGGAGCGCAGGTAGTTTTCGAGTTCCTCACAGGCGGCACTAACAGCCGCTGCGCTGACAGATTCCACCGATTCGAGTCGTTCAACCATCAGACCCTTGGTTCGGTTGAATCCGAGTCGAGTTCGCTGTGGGTCATCGAGAGTCTTGCGAGAAGGGTCTTGGCTCAGAGTCTCATCTTCCATGCGTGGAACGACTTCGTCAACCTTGGCGACCAGCAGCTCGACAAGGCGACCCTTGACCTCACCAGAGATACGCAGATCGGTGTAAGTCGATGCTACCGCAGCAACATGGGAGGTAGCCCACGGTTTGGCGGCCATACATCGAACGGCGTGCCTCCCGTCGAATAATCCTACGCGTTCACCATTCTTGGTGGAGCGGAATGAGGTCACCAGCGGTCAGGCATTGTAGTCCATCATCACGGCGCACCCAGCAGTCCTCTGGGCCAACAGCGCCGTTTGGAAAGATGACCTTTGGTTCGATGGCCATGGTACCTCCCTGATGCAGGGGTCTGTCGAAGCCGGCGGCCACCACTGGCGTCTCGTCCAGTTCAAGTCCGATTGAGTGACCGAGGAATCGTGCTTGCTCGGGTGGCATCCCCATGAGGTGTCCATCAAGTCCTGCTTGCTTCGCCACATCGACCCCCTTTTCGTAAGCGGCCGAACAGTTCTCTCCACTACCAAGACTTGCTACGATTGCGCCCCGAGCCTCTTCCATGGTGGAAAGGCGCTCCTCCCACTCCGAGTCCAATGGTCCAACGCTGAATATCCTAGTGCAGTCCGAGACATATCCTCGATGCGTGTGGACGATGTCGACTAGAACAGGCTCTCCTCTTTTGATTCGGTGGAATCCAGCTCCCAGTCCAGCCATAGGGTGAGGTCCAGTACCACCTACGGCGGAATCAAAGTAGGTCGGTACGGATCCCGATGAACCTGCGGCGATGACCACTCGGTCGCAGTTCATCGGCCACTTTCGCATCATCACATTACCACCGAATCCAGCCGCACGGCTTACTGACTCAGCGGCTGCGGCGAGCTCTATTTCTGAGACTCCTTCACCTCCTTCGTCGTAGATTGCTTCGAACATCCATCGATTCACTTCTCCACTGGCGAGCATTTGTTCAATCTCCCAATCGGACTTCGTCTCACGTAGTTCCCACACAAGACCGGTGCAGTCTGAACCCTTACCCACCTTTGAGCGCAAGAACTCACCTTGGGAGTGAGGCATCCTACCGAGTTGCATGGCGACCTCACCCATCACACCTCGTTCTTCGAGAGTTTCACGCAGTGCGTTCGCACGCGGGTGTGCGAGAACTGGAAGTGGGGCATCACTCTCACCAGTTTCCCAAAGCGCTCTATCGACGCTTTGACGAACGAAGTAGGCGGATTCGGTTGTTGACTCCTCACCACCAATTAGCACCGCTCCGGCTTGCCTACTTCCAGTCAACCAGTACATGTCTACAGGGTCGTGGATTAGGGCGGATTCGATGCCAGCCTCAGTCAACTTCGCAGCTAACCTTGCTTGCCTTTCGTTAGTCTCCGAAGTGGGTACACGCCAGTCGTCACCATCTGGCCCTTCGATAGAGGAGACATCCCACTCCATGTGATGCGCTCTGCAGGTCTGGGAGATAGCGCTTGCTCATGACTCGCTGGCCAATCGCTCTTCGGCGAGTTTGCAGTAGTCTTCATCAAGATCGAACAGAACATAGCGTCGTCCACCTCTCTTGGCTGCTACGCCAGTCGATCCTGAACCACCGAATGGGTCGAGAACAACATCGCCTGCATAGGTGTATAGTTGGATGCAACGATGAGGTAATTCAACGGGGAACGGAGCGGGATGTCCCACTCTCTTGGCACTCTCGGTAGGGAATGACCAGATTGACTTGGTCCACTCGATGAAATCCTCCTTGCCAATGGTATCGACTCTTCCATCTTCCTTCTCTTGGCGCGATCTGTGGAGTTTGTACTTCCCCTTGGAGAAAATGAGGATGTACTCGTGCACATCTCTCAGGCATGGGTTTGAAGCGGACTTCCATGAACCCCAAGCACATGATACTCCAGCAGTGGCAGACTTGTTCCAAATCACCTCTCCACGTGGCATGAAGCCGATGTCAATCATAATCTGGTTGATGAAAGAGGCGAGGGGGATGTACGGTTTCCTACCAAGGTTAGCGACATTGATGCACGCCCTTCCTCCAGGTGCGAGAACTCGATAGCACTCCTCAAAGACACCGCGTAAGAGATCGAGATACTCTTTCAGTTCGAGATCCTCGTCATACGACTTGCTGGCGTTGTAGGGTGGCGATGTCACCATCAGGTGAACAGAGTTGTCTGGTATACTCGACATGTCTCTGGCATCGCCGTTGATGACTTGGTTGGTGATGCCCTTCGGTAGTTCCTGTTGATCTCCCACATCGCTTTCACGAGGTAGCCCACGATACATCGCCGAGTCGTAGAACATCGAGGCATCATGACTCTCACGAGTTGATACACCGAACTTTGAGGTACGGGTTCCCCTGCTGGTTCGGCGTGACTGTGGGACTGCTCGCGCGTCACGCGCGACATGTCCAGCATTCGCTCCTTCGCGCCCATCCATCGGCATCCCAGCCCCAGTACGCGCGAGGTTCGCTGTCCCCTTATGTAGAGTTCGCTAAACGTTGCGCGCGGAGCCTATGCGACCTTTGTACCCCCTTTTTTTCGACCGCTTTGATAAAATGGGGGCTTCAAGTCGGCCAATTCGATGGGGTCGTTCCTCGTCTTGGACGATGCTAACCTTTCCGGCAAGACTGTCCTTGTTCGAGTCGATGTAAATTCTCCTCTGAATCCGGCGACACATGAGTTCCTCGACGACTCCCGCTTGCGTGCTATCATGCCGACATTGCGCCGCCTTGCCGACTCTAAGGTGGTCATCCTAGCACACCAAAGCCGACCGGGCAAGTCTGACTTCACCTCGATGGAGCGCCACGCTGAACTTCTTTCGGTTCTGCTCGGCCGTTCTATCACCTTCGTCCCCGATGTATGTGGTGATGTCGCTCTGTCAGCGATACGCGACATGAAGGCAGGTGAGATGCTGTTCCTCGACAATGTAAGGGGCTGTGAGGAGGAAATAGGGAGTAAGAAGGCGAGCCTCGACGAGTTGGCCGAGACCGAGATGGTGCGACGGCTCTCATCTGTCGCCGATGCCTTCGTCTGTGACGCGTTCGCTTGCGCTCATCGCAATTCACCGACAATATCGGGTTTTGGACTGACCTTGCCATCGTATGCAGGCGTGCTTATGCAAAAGGAGTTGGAGGCACTGGGAGCGGCTACTAACGATCCACCTCGACCCTATGTAGTCATTCTAGGCGGCGTCAAGTGCGATGACTCATTAGAGATCGCTGACAATTTGCTTTCCCGCGGTGTTGCTGACAAAGTGATTCCAGTTGGAGTGGTGGGCAACCTGATGCTATGGGCAGCAGGGCATCGTCTAGGAGATAGCAATGAAGAGTTCATCCGCAACGCGATGGAGGACGCTTTTGATTCGACCTTCAATCTAGCCAAGCGTTTGTTGGCTGATTACTCAGGCAAGATAATGCTACCAATTGACCTAGCTGTCGAGCAGGACGGCGAGAGAGTTCCAATTAGTGTCTCACAGCTACCAACTGAGTATCCAATCTATGACATCGGAATAGGTACGCTGATGCAAATCCGCCCTGAGGTAATGTCCTCAAAGTGCATCCTCTGGAATGGCCCTGCATCTTACTTCGAGAAACCACAGTTCGCCTTCGGCACCATAGAGATTCTCAACACTTGTGTGGAGTCAGATGCTTACTTCATCGTCGGCGGAGGTCACACTAGTACCTTGGTGGTTCAGAGAGGTGTACAGGAACAGGTGGGGCACAACAGCACCGGTGGAGGAGCCTGTCTTACCTTACTTGCAGGACGTAGGATGCCAGCAATCGATGCCTTAGAAGAATCAGCGAAGCGATTCTCTTGAGCTAGAAGTGGAGCCACTGGAGGGATTTGAACCCTCGACCGCCTGATTACGAATCAGGTGCTCTACCAGCTAAGCCACAGTGGCGACGCCGCAGCCACCCTAGGGCTGGAGATAAGGAAGACGGTCACGACCTTCAAGGGGGGTCAGTCCCTCGGTGGAGTCATGAAGTGGTTGAGGGGTAGTCGAACTCTCCTCAAGGTGTTTGGAGATGCTTTTCCATCTTCTACCGACCTGATATTCGAAGCGTGTGGCAAGGCTAATCTCGACGGGAACAGCCAACTTGTTCACATTGGTTGTGGGCCAGGAAGCGTCAGTTCCTTGATTCACTCAAGGTATGACTGTGCGATATCTGCTTGTGAGATACTTCCGGACATGGTGACGAACGCTACTGCGTCATGGGGTACAGACCGCCTCATCTTCGAGGTAGGAGGGGTTCCAAGGGTACCTTTTCCCGATGCATGGGGTACTCACCTTCTCGCGGAGTTCAGGTGCTCACCTTTGATTGATCCAGTACCGGCATTTGCTGAGTTCAAGCGGCTTCTCAGCGACGATGGTACTCTGATGTTAACTGAACTCGTGATAGAGGACACCTCGAAGTTGTCACCTCCTCTTCGTAAGGCGATGGCATCGCTCGCTCCAGGGTTGAATCTCAGAAGCATGTCTGATTGGACGGCTCTCTTGACTACGGCGGGTTTCGAAGTGCGGGATTCGTGGATAGATAAGGAGACACAGCGACAGAATGGGCGCAAGTTGAGAATGGCTGCGAGGGGTGCCTTGCTTCTCAGGAAGACAGGTCGATTGAAGATGGCTGACTATGGTCTTGGAGAGTTAGAGGAACAGTTTGACCAATTGGCCATCGATGCCATCACCGCGATCGAGGATGGAACCATACAAATTGGCGTATTTTTGGCTCAGAGAACCTGATTTAGAACGAGATACGACGAGTTAACTTGCCGTGAGGCTAATGTACTTCTCAGAGCGCCCAAAGGTGATGGCACGAGTATCGTCGCTCCTCCTCAGCCTGCTGATGCTGGCTGGTTCCCTATCACTCATGGTAGGTGAGATGGAGGCTAACAGTCAGACTCTTCCTGACTCGTCACGATACACTTCACCATCTCCTTCTGACGCTTGGGCGAGTGCGGCAGGTGGTACCGGTGCTGACATGGCTTGGGACATGGTGATGGATTCCAGTGGTAATACCTACGTTACGGGCACCTTTACCGGAACAGCGACCTTTGGCAGTACGACCCTTTCCTCCAATGGCGGAACCCAAGGCTTCGTTGGCAAGGTCGACAACTTGGGTAATTGGCAGTGGGCTGCTCAGACGCAAGGTCAGTACGACGCCATCGCCACCAGTATCACTCTGGGTGCAGGTAACGATCTCTATGTGGGTGGATTCTTCACTGACAGCACCGGTCAGAACGACGCAGTGGTACAGATAGGCGGAACTACTCTGATGGCATCTGCAGGCTCAACTACCGATGCTTTCGTCGCCAAGATTGACACGACTGGTGGGCAATGGATGTGGGCAAAGACATCGGAGAAGTTCTTCGATACATGGACTCAAATCGAAGAGTTTGGTACTGCGTCGGTGATGGATCTCATATTCCATCAGTCGAAGGTTTTCGTGGTCGGCTCGTTTACGGGCACCTTGGCATCTGATTCTACTTCTACCTACAGCTTCGCCAGCAATGGCACTTCGACAGACATCTTCGTAGGTGCCTTGACTTCTGGTGGAGCCTGGGATTTCCAAGCGGGTCTCGGTAGTGCGATGAGTTCAGAGATGGGAACTGCAATTCATCCTACCATCAATGGTGGCTTCATCTTTGCAGGAAACTTCCAGGGTTCCTCTTCTTACTGGTCGTATCCCCTCACCAGTGCCGCAGATTCACAAGATGTGTTCATAGGTCATGTAGATTCGACATTGAATGTCACATGGGTTACTGGAGCTGGTGGAACTGGAGTCGACAATCTGTATGACTTGGAAACTGATTCTTCAGGCAATGTCTACGCAGTGGGTAACTTTGAGGGGGCGCTCGCCTCTTTTGGAAGCACACAACTGTCGGCGAGCACTGGTAGTGCTGATGTCTGGGTAGCCAAGGTAGACACATCTGGTAACTGGCTATGGGCGCGCAAGGCAGGTGGTGCTGGCGAGGATCTTGGAATGGGAATTGCCCTATCTCCGGACGAGAAGACACTGTACACTACTGGTGAAGTGGCGGGACAGGTTAGCTTCGAGAATTCACATAACACTTTGATTGAGACAACCAATGGGTCTTCGGACGCTTTCGTAGCGCTTTCCGATGCGGCTACCGGTGATTGGCAGGAACTCTTCCTTGCTGGTGGTCCTATGGGTGGTGACCGTGGCTGGGCTATGGAAGTAGATTCTAGCAATGTTACTCATGTCGTAGGGCGCTTCAAGGGTACTTCAACGACTCCTGGTGAGTTCGGTTCTGATGATTTAGTCAGCAGTGGTGACTTCGATGTATTTGCCTGGAAGGGTCTTATCGAGGATGCTGACGGCGACAGGTACGCTGACGAGGAGGACTACTGTCCAGATGTATGGGGCAACGCTACCGTAGCGCCCTACCTAGGCTGTCCTGATCAGGATGGCGATGGCTATGCAGATATGGACGACACCCATCCATTTGAGCCAACCCAATGGCGAGACGCTGATGGCGATACCTTTGGAGACAACCCGAATGGTCACCTTGCTGACGACTGCCCAAGTGTCAACGGTACCTCTACGGTTGACCGGAATGGTTGTACTGATTCCGATAGTGATGGTTGGTCTGATCAGCGGGACGCTTTCCCTACACTTCCTTCACAGTGGAACGACACGGATGGTGACGAGTTTGGTGACAACTGGAACGACCCGTCTTTCGATGATCGCTTCCTAGCGCTTGGCTATGGTCAGTACTACCCTGGTGCACAGCTTATGGATCACTGCCCGACTTTGATTGGCGTTGACAACTTCGATGCGCCGGGCTGCCCAGACACCGATCTTGACGGACATTCCGACTTGGTGGATGACTTCATCAACAATCCAACACAATGGAAGGACAGTGATGGCGATGGTTGGGGTGATAACGACAGCACCTTTGCCACACAGCGTGACGAGGTTCCATATGACGAAACCCAGTATCAGGATAGAGACGGAGACGGCTGGGGTGATGACCCAGATGGTAACAACGCCGACCGGTTCCCTGACGACTGGACGCAGCAGGTCGACTTCGACAACGATGGCTACGGAGACAATACCTCAGGTACCAACGGTGATGCTTGCCCAGAGGAATGGGGCGATTCATGGCGTGATAGGCTGGGATGCCCAGATGTCGATGGAGATGG
>MDTE01059445.1_pt1 | contig 18363 bp, 16 predicted proteins | sample 811231 | NCBI WGS metagenome assembly MDTE01 (sample SAMN05326651, study PRJNA326480) | marine metagenome | isolation source: seawater | place: Indian Ocean: Red Sea | collected 2010 | reverse complement strand
TGAAATTGATACAAGTAAGGCAAAGGAAATTCCTGGCGTTCACGCAGTGCTGACCCAGGCAGACTTTCCAGATATCAAATTTGGAGACGGTGTCCATGATCAAACGTGTCTAGCTGAAGACCGAGTGTTGTTTGAAGGGCAGTTTGTTGCCGTCGTTGCAGCAGAAACAAAGAAGTTGGCAGAACAAGCAGCAAATGCAGTTCGGGTACAATATGAACGATTAGAACCCATCGTTGATGGAGAAGAAGCATTTAGAAAAGATCCCCCTGTAGTTGTCCACCCCGATCTACATAATTATGAGGTGGCAAAAGTACTTCCACCAACTTTCATCAAGGACCGTCCAAATGTATATCAACATTATGTGGTTCGACACGGAGATGCAGACATTGGATTTGAACAAGCAGATTATATCTACGAAGACGAGTATAGGACCGCACCATTGCAACACGCCCCAATGGAGCCACACTTGGTTGTTGCAAAACCCGAAGGAAATGGCAATCTCACGCTTTGGTCTTCGTGCCAAGCCCTCCATAAAATTAGATATTCCACTGCGCGAATTTTACAAAAGCCCGCAGCAAAAGTGAGAGTAATCGAACCATTTGTAGGAGGCGGGTTTGGAGGAAAGGAAAGTCCAATGCTCGAACCCATTGCAGGCCGACTAGCAGAAGTTACAGGCCGTCCCGTACGAGTTGCACACACACGAGAAGAGGAATTTAAAAATGCAACAGTAAGCGGAGAGGTTCGGACAAAAGTAAAAACGGGAGTGAGTAAGGATGGAAAAATAATAGCAAGAAAAGTAGATGCAATTCTCCCTGGGGGTGGTTTTGCATCAACGGGATTTATGGTTGCAAGAAATTGCACTTTTGGAGTTGGGAATAGCTATTCCATTCCTCATATTTCGGTAGATACATACGCCGTTTATACAAACACCCCGGTTTCTGGTTCATACCGCGGATTTGGAAATCGTCAAGTCTTATTCGGGCTTGAAAGTCAACTCGATGAAATCGCACGAGATCAAAACTGGGACCCAATCGAATTCCGCAGGAAGAATTTGTTGCAAGAGGGGGAGGTTACTGCATTTAATGAAGAACGTGATCATGTTCCATCCAAAGTTATTCTGGAAACATTAGAAGCAAACCTGCCCACTCCCGAGCCCTCCGATGAGACTTGGGTTTCTGGGACTGGTGTCGCATTAATCAATAAGTATAGTCTCGCCCCAACTGCATCTTCTGCAATTATTAAAGTCCATCCGGATGCGTCAATCGAACTCCGATATAGTTCAGATGAGATCGGACAAGGAAACACTACTGCAATGGCACAGATTGTTGCAGAAGAATTCCAAACAACGATTGACAAAGTGATCATCGTTCGAGGAGACACTAGTGTCACTCCTTTTGATCAAGGATCTATTTCAAGTAGATCGACATTTAACATGGGAAATGCAGTTAAAATGGCATGTGAAGATGCAAAACGTGATCTGTTCCAGCACGCATCTCAGGTTCTTGAAGTCCCGCCTGAAGATCTCGACACAAGCCATGGTAGAGTTCATCCGAAAGGAGATCCAGATGCGGGGATTGAAATAACCGATGTCTTTACTGCAGCAATCTATGAATCGGGATACTTCCTAAAACGTGGTGGAGAAATCATTGGAAAGGATACCTGGGTAATCGAAGCAGGAGATCCTAAACCGGGTAAACCAGGCCGTGTGAACTCGTTCTATTCAGAAGGTGCAGTCGGCGCAAGCGTACGTGTTAACATTCATACGGGCGAAGTCAAAGTCGATCAACTAGTTGGAGTTTTCGACGTTGGAAAGGCGATCAACCCAAAACTAGTCGACGAACAAATTATAGGGGCAATAAGTATGGGCATTGCAGGTGTTTTATACGAGGGAATGGTTTATGATGAAAAATCGGGAAGGACTATTAATGCAAATTATTCAGATTACAAAATCCCAACAATTCATGAACATCCCTTGGTAATTCCCATTTTCTTGGAGGAAGGCCACCCCCAAGGCCCCTATGGTGCAAAGGGTATTGGTGAATCTCCCACCGTTGCTGTAATCCCTGCAATCGCAAATGCAATCCGGGATGCAACAGGCCATCGATTTAAAAAATTGCCCATCACTCCCGAAGATATTTATCTCAAAATATCCGATGATGCGGCGTAATTAACTTAAAAATTACCCTTCTCGTAATTATCGCCACTCACGAAGTTAACCAAGCCATCTGGTTTGTTGTCTGGAATTTTCCTAGCCACTTCTTCTAATTCCGGTCCTGGCTCTCGATGCAATCTGCAGGTAATGCACCTGATACCGTTTACTCCTCCCATTTTTATCTGGGATGTCTCCACTTCGATCACCTCTACTCCTCTTTTCTCTAGTTCTCTGTTGGTTTTCGGCGTTTCTACCCCTTGAATCAACTTACCTGGCTCTAGTAACATGCCATTGCACGGTAGCAAATGCTGCTCTTCTGGGGGGACTTCGATCATTTCAATTCCATGATCTGCAAGCCATTTGTAAACTCCAAAGTCCAGCTGAGGGGGATATACCACTGCAAGCCCTGCATCCACAATATTTAATACACCATCCATATGGAATGCACCACTAGATTGCATCGTAGCATGGATTGAAGAACTACTTCCCATCACAATTTCTCTTAGGCCTGCTGCCTTAAACTGAGGTAGTGCTTGTTCTAGACCTTCTCTATTACATGCTCTCCCGAATCCCCCTACAACAACCCCTTCTGCAACCCATGGCCATGCAGGTTCTAATATTCCTTTACCTGTAATCTGCAATGAAATTGGACATCCAATATCTGTAAAGAATTTCTGAGTGTGTCGATTTAAACCTCTTAAATATGCACCTTGACCATACCTCCTGAGTATTACTCCATTTCTCAATACAGTGCCCAAAAGTGCACCTACGAACATCTTTCTAAGCGGACCGTATGCTCCCCATGGATCTTCATATTCCATCCATCTAACTTTTACACCTTCTTCTTCCAATGTCCTCGCATAATCTTCTTGCTGTTCTCTCAATGCTGGTAGATCTGCTTCCCCATATGTCATCATGAAATATTCTTGATTTTGTTTATCTAGGAATACTTCGTGGTTTTCATGATCTGTCGCCTTAACCAGGGCAACTTCTTTTAACTGACCAATACCTTGATCTCCCCACTTTCTCCCCCATATTTTCTCTATTTCATCCAAATAATCTATGTCATGAATTACCGCCGGATCTGGTGGCATCCCTCCAACATAATCCGGAAAATCCGACATTTTAAATTTTCTACCAGAAATTGTGTATTCTTTTTCATTTTTTTCACTCATATTGGGCATTCTCACCTTATCTGAAACCATGCTATGTGTAAAATACTATCTAATTCTTCTACATTTATCTTTCTACATGCCCCACTGATTTCCATGGCCTGTTGTCAAGCACTATTTTCTCCAACCCCGTTCTTTTAATAACTGCATCTGCCGCATCTGCTGCTTGATCGTATAAATCGGGATAATTCGCTGAAATCCCTTCTACTGCCCTGTCTCTCATGATCACCTTTCCATTGCAAATGACTGTATCTACTTCAAATCCTTGGGCTTGATATACAATCGCAGAGACTACATTTCTAATTGGTTGGAAATGGGTATAATTTAATCCAAGTAGCACTATGTCTGCCTTTTTCCCAGATTCAATGGATCCCAAATTTTGCTCTTGACCTATTGCACGGGCACCATCTATAGTTGCCATTTCAAGTGCCTTTTCAGGAGTCATGATTGTTGAATCGGAATGAAATCCCTTGTGCAACGACGCGACATATCGCATATCATTTATCATATTCACCGTATCACTGCAACTTGCATTATCTGTTCCAATTCCCACTGTCACTCCATAATTAAGCATAGTTGGTATAGGTGCAGTACCTGATCCTAACATTAAATTTGAAATAACATTATGTGCCACTCGGGCATCTTTCTGCTGCATCAATCTGATATCGGATTCACTCAGATGAACGCAGTGGCCAAATAAGGCCCTTTCACCTAGACATCCAATAACATCCATATACTCTGTCATTGAGAAATGCCCTCCGCCCAATGCCAATTCCTCGTGATATGTTTCCGAGACATGAGTTGTAGTCATCACATCATATTCTTCGGCCATGCGATAACATGCTTGTAGCCCATCTGTGGTTGTACACCTGGGGGATAGTGGACCTGGCCAGATATTTTGCCTGCCCTCTGCTGAATTATTCCACTTTTTTATTAAATCTTCAATATTTTTAATAGATTCATCTGTATCATCTAGATCCGAACTAGCACGTTTTACATCCGGTGCTGCACCCTGGTATAATTTAACAAAATCAGATAATGCAGATTCCATATTTTCGTCAATAAAAGATTGGCAATATATATTTCTCATCCCTGCCTGTTCATACACTTTCAATTTTGATTTTACAATCTCATCTGAATAACCCGACCCACCACCAATTGCATTTTCTACAAATGTTGTTATTCCTGATTCAATCGATTCCAAACAATACAATGCAGAAGCGATAGCATGCTCTTCTGAATTCATCTCCGCCCGAGCAGGTTTGGTAACATTAAATAACCAATCATAAAGTGCTCTATCTGTTTGTCCCCCTCCTCTTATGAGGATATCTGCAACATGTGTGTGCGTATTTATCAAACCTGGGATGACTGCATGTTTCTCCGCACTAATAATCACATCAGCGTCGTGATTTGATTTAATCTCTTCTGATTGTCCCACATCAATAATCCGCTCACCCTCAATAGCAATTCCTCCATTTTCAATAATAGATCTATTTGGGTCCATCGTAATCACGATACCATCAGTAATCAATATGTCTGCCATATCTGACCTCATGCTATCTCACAAAAAGACTCTTTCCCAAACTACCGTACCGCAAAAGTCATTATACTCAAAGAGGTATTTTATGCTGGAAAACATTAAACATGAGGGATTTTACTTACATTTGTCCAGAATCTATTGATGAAGTTTGTCAACTATTATCAGAGCAAGAAAATGCATTCATAATTGCAGGAGGTCAAAGCTTGCTGCCACTCTTGCGCCTTCGGGCGGCCGATCTCTCCTGCCTCATTGATATCAATGGATTGAAAAATGCCAATTACATAACTTTCGAAGATCAAAAAGTCAAAGTTGGACCAACCGCACGTCACGCAGAAGTTGCAAATTCTGAAACTGTTCAAAACCACTGTCTTGTATTGTCTCAAGTTGCTTCTCATATCGGGGATGTCCAAGTAAGGAATCGGGGAACCATCTGTGGATCTGTTGCAAATGCAGATCCGGCGGGGGACCCTCCTATACTTTGTGCCCTTCTCGATACAGAAATCCAAGCCAATTCAATTCGTGGAGAAACCACTTATTCTGGCAGCGATTTCTTTCATGGATTTTATGCAACCGACTTGGAAGAAGATGAATTCGTAACCGAAGTAAGATTCCCCGAAATTTCCCCTCCAACTGGAGTTGGATATGAAAAATGGGAGCCTAGCGAGGGGGCATATCCCGTAGCCACTGTGGGTGCTTTGATCACTTTGGAAGCTGGATCCATTTCCGAAGCTAAGATAGTCACTGGCGCAATAGAACCAGGACCCACCTTTGCCGAGGAGGCCATAGATATTCTTGTGGGGCAAAAACCCACGACAGAATTAATCACACAAGCTGCCATTTCAGTCGGAGAGAATTCCGACCCAATTGACGATGCAGAAGGTTCTATATTATTTAAACAAGAACTGATGAAAACTTTATCCAAACGTGCAATAACTACGGCAGTAACTTCTGCCCAAGGAGGTGCTTAAAAATGTCTAATACGAACCAAGAACCACAATCCGAACTAGTTGTAAACGTAACTGTAAATGGCTCCGAAACACGTGAAATCATTCCTGCAAGGACCCTTTTATCCGAATATGTTCGAGACCATCTTTACCTCACTGGGACTCATAGGGGTTGCGAAACCGCAAAATGCGGCGCATGCACAGTTTTACTCGATGGAAAAGCTGTAAAATCCTGCAACGTTCTTGCTGTACAGGCAAATGGGAAAAATGTCACCACTGTCGAAGGGTTGGATGACAATGGGACACTCAGCCCCGTCCAACAATCTTTCTGGGATAATCATGGTATGCAATGTGGCTATTGCACACCAGGATTTGTCATAACCTCCACTGCACTATTAAATGAAAATCCCAACCCTACTGTGGATGAGATTAGATTCGGTTTGGCTGGGAATATATGCCGGTGCACAGGTTACACCAAAATCATAGAAAGTGTTCAAGACGCAGCCCAGCGCATAAACAAAGGAGCATAATGAGTAAGACTCAACTTAAATCGCCTACACAAACAACTTCTACAAACACAGTAGTAGGAACTCGAGTAAATACTAAAATTGGAAGAAAACTTGTGACTGGCACTGGGAGATTTTTGGACGATATAGTACTTCCTGGAATGCTACATGCACGATTTGTTCGAAGTCCCCATGCACATGCCCGAATTTTAAATATAGATACTACCAAAGCTATGCAAATACCAGGAGTAGAACTAGTATGGACTGCCGAGGATATTGACCCCTATGTGCTTCCATTTAGCCACCCTGAAAATGCAAAACACCTAGGTTTTGTAGATGAAGAGGTACTCGCTTCAGATCGAGTTCGATATGTCGGAGATGAAGTTGCAGTCGTGCTAGCAAAAGATAGAAACACTGCAATAGAGGCCGCAGACGCAGTCGAAGTAGAATATGAGAAAATACCTGCAGTCATTGATGCTGAATCTGCTCTGCTCGATGAAGCAACCATTATTCATCCTCGCCTCTCTGCAGACCCCGATAATCCTATAAATGGAAATTTGATCTATGCTGGAAAAACTGTAGGTGGGGATACAAAAACTGCTCTATCGAATGCCGATGTAATTGTAGAGGCAACTTTCACAAACAATAAAACAAATCCCTCTCCTCTCGAACCACATGGCTGCATAGCCGATTGGAATAATGGGGATCAAAAGTTAACCCTTTGGGCATCCACTCAAGTCCCCCACCGTCTGCCTGAATTAATCTCCACTGCAGTTGTAGGTCTAAATCCTACGAATATAATTTGTAAAATCTCGGATGTCGGAGGTGGATTTGGCGCAAAAGTGGGGCGATACTCCCATCACGTTGCCACTTGCGTCCTCTCAATGCATACGGGAAAACCCGTCAAAATGTTTTTAGATCGAATTGAAGAGATGCAAGCAGGCCGTGGAAGGTATGATGAAACTATGAATGGAAGGCTGGCCCTCTCCAAAGAAGGGAAAATGCTGGCACTTGATATAGATATGCTTCAAAATACCGGAGCTTATGCAAACTATGGGGCTGTAATCGCAAAATCTTCAGCACTCACTTGTGGAGGGCCTTATCTCATACCCAACCAAGAAATTCGATATAAGTTAGTCTATACAAATATAATGCCAGGAACTGCAGTCCGCGGATTTGGAAATCCTCAATTTATGTATGCCATTGAACAGCTCATAGATCTAGCCGCAGAGGAATTGGGTATGGATGCATTCGATCTACGTTTGCTCAATGTACCTAAATTATCTGATTTGCCTCTTCGAACTGCTACGCGGTTGAAACTTAGGGATATGGACGTATATGGTTGCCTTACTCAATTAAGAGAAAGGATAGATTGGGATTCAAATCGTGGTGGACGCAGAACAAAAGATGGCAAATTGCGTGGTGTTGGGATGGGTACTGTGATGCAACGCAATGGGAATAAAAGCGCAAAAGGAGCAGATTATTCGGGTGCTATCGTTCGAATGGATCGTTTTGGATCAGTTACTATTTTTTCAGGGACCTCTAGCATTGGTACTGGGACTACTACTGGCATAGTTCAAATGGTATCTGACACGTTGGGTGTTTCTGTCGATCGTGTCAACATAGTTGTGGGTGATACGGATATAACTCCTGAAGACATGGGGGTTTGGGGGGATAGGTCATCCGTTTTTGCTGGGACTGCAGCAACCATGGCTGCCAAAAAACTCCGAGAAAAAATCATCCATCTAGCCGCTCACCTATTGGATATTCCCGAATCTAATGTGGGCATGTCCGACGACAAAATTTTCGATATAAATAAACCAAAAAATACTATGTCAATAGAAGACTTCGCAAATCTTGCTACATATGGGGACCAAACTAACCGCCCCCTGGAATTCCAAAGTGGCGTATCTCTTGTAGGGGAAGCAAGATTCGAAACCCAAGAAGGTGAGTTTATGGATGAAGATGGTACTGGTAGTGTATCTCATGTTTATACTTTCTCCTCTGCAGCGGTTATTGTGGACGTGGACCTATCTACTGGGGAAATTGACATTGTCGACATCGCAATTGCCGAAGATGCAGGGACAATAATTAATCCAAAACTAGCTTCTGGACAAGTGCAGGGCGCTGTAATTCAGGCCCTCGGAGAGGTACTTCTTGAAGGATATCAATATGAATCTGATGGTTCTCTTATGACTGGGACGCTGCTAGATTACCACCTCCCCACTGTTGTAGATATGCCCATTGTCCCTGAAGATTCAATTATCCACGTAGAGACTCCGGACCCGACCACTTCGTTTGGACAAAAAGGGCTAGGGGAGTGTGCTACCGTAACCATATTCCCCGCCGTGGCAAATGCAGTTGCTGATGCAACAGGTATTCGATTCCCCACATTGCCTCTTTCTCCCTCTAGAGTTCTCCCCGCTTTAATTAAAGCAGGGCTACGCGAATTATAACTCGTGTACAATCAAAAAATGAGATGACAATGTATTCTCTTTATCTAATATTCGAATTCAATTACTGTCGAATCCTCTCTGCAACGTTCTAATGCGTGCTTTGCAGCCATACCTGCATCTTGGGCCAGTCTCCCCCTTCCAACTCCGACTTTCAGCTCTACACCAACTTCATCTTGAACATGATCAATGGCCTTTTGATATTCCTTTTCACCCAACTCTGAACATACTGTAATGACATTGTCTCCTCCTACAAAAAATGATAAAGAACTATATTCTTTGCGCATATACCGCATCAATTCTGCATACCCATGTTCTATTTCAATGAATGCATCAAATTCATTCAATTTATCAGTGTACTTTCCCGTTGCATCATTCACATCAAAGTGCGCTATTTGAAGATCTTTATCCGTCCGTTCCTCTTCATCTATGGCTTCTCCCTCTAAAATTTGCACACGACTACTATCTTGAGCACTACCTGTCACTTGCAACTGCGAAGTTGCCTTTCCGAGGGCTTTTGCGGGATCTTTATCGCTCGCTATACTCAGACTAACTGTAACAGGATATCGATTTCCAATTGATTCTTGGATTAATGCGTGGTATTCTCTATCGATTCCATTCGTTACGGCAATCATGTTGTCAAATCTTGAGAAAAAAACATATCCTTTTTTCATACCAAACAATTGTGAAAAATCTGCATATAGTCTCGACTGAAGTGTCTGTAGGTCCACTTCGCGCCTAGGTTTTGGGGTAACTGTCCATGGTCCATAATTGTCTATCTGTATCAATGTTAATTGGGCATTTGTCACTATACTTTCCTATTGTGCTTGGGGTATATTATTGGCTTTGTTTTTAATCGAACCTTGTAGGATCCTCAATTTATGCCTTTCTTGTCCATCTCCGGACCAGTAAACAAGGTTTAAATTAGTTCTTCACCAACAATCAACCATGGAATTTGAAGGAGATATCCTAGTCCCTGCAGAAAGACAATTTGTTTTCGACGAGATGCAAAAACCAGAAAATATTCAAAAAATTCTACCCAATTGCGAATCTGTAGAACAGGTAGAAAATAACAAGTACGTGGCCGTTTTAAATGAAAAAGTTTCTAAAATTTCAATGAAACTCGAAACTGAACTCGAACTAGTCGAAATACGCGAACCTGATTTAGTCAAAATAACCATAACTGGAGATGCCCCTGGTAGCAATACAAGTGTTCAGGGAACTGCAACATTTGACTTAACTGCCGAAGGACAAGAAACTAGAATTCAGTACACAATGGATGTCGAAGTAAGTGGTAAATTAGCTTCAATTGGGTTCCGAATGATTAAACACGTAGCAAAAAAACGGATAGACGAAATCGGATCGAATCTCCAAACCGTGTTTGGTTAACTATTCCTTACGTTACACTCACGACAAACTACTTTTCAAACTCTGCGTCATTTTTTCCAAATCTTCAACCGAATTAAACCCGAAAAAATAGTCAACATATGGAAGTGCAGTTCTCATTCCTCTAACTTCGGGCTCATAATTATCTGAACTTGCTGGTGGATTCAACCAAATTGCTATATTACTTCTTCTTTTTATATCTGCCATTCTCATAGCCAATACTTCCAAATCACCCGCATCCCACCCATCGCTCACTATGGCCACTGCTGTATCCCGATCAACTATGAATGGATCTATAGAAAAAATTTTATCTATACATTCTCCTATTCGCGTTCCAGATCCCCATTTTGTTCGGGCACGTTCCATCTGATCTATCGAATTTTTAAGACTCGGGGTCTGAAAATGACTGGTCACTTCTGCTATATCTGTATCAAAAAAGAATACTCTGACTTCTGCATATTGCCTCACGCACTCAAACACGAATTTGAATAAAAATCTTTGGTCTATATTTCTAATCATCGACCTACTCACATCTATTAACATTACCATTTTAACTAGGGATTTGTCTTTATTTATCCTAGGGAGTTTATGTGGTGGGAGCTCTTTTATAACGTTCATCGACCTTCTCAAATCAATTAAACCCCTTTCCTCCCGAACCAATTCATAACCCCTCATTGTTCCTATTTTTTGTCCAATTTCTCCCACACAGGATGATATTTGATTGGACTCGAACTCCTCAAAATGATTTTCTATAAATTGGGAATTATCTTCCAATCCTCCTTCAAAAAAAACACTATTTTTTTGCCCCGTTCCAATATTATTCTGTTCCACACCTACCGATTTCGAAGAAATGATTTTTTTTAACCCCCTCTCTGAACTTTCGTTTGTGCTAGTTTCTCCCGCTAAAGGTGCTTCTAGTGGTTTCTTAACTTCAACTTCTGACAATTTTTCTTCCTTTGACCCTGCCCTACCATCTACATCTTCTTTTATAACTGAATCTTCTCCCGATTCTTCTCTCCACGTCTCCTGCCAATAATAATTAAACAATTCATCAAATTTCCCTTTGTCCACCCTATCGTCCATTAGACTAGTGTATAGTGCATAGTAAAATTGATCTTTATTTGTAGGGTCTATTTCTTTTAATGCAGCTGCAGCAGAGATGGATTCATCAATCGAAATCCTTGCCCCTGCATTTCTTAAAGACCGACAAAAACGAACTAGTGTTTCAGTATATGATCTATTCAATTGAGAACCTTGCGCCATCACTTAGCAGTGTATCCTCCATCCACTACTATGTCCGCCCCGGTGATATATTTCGCTTTGTCTGACGCAATGAATGCAACTACTTCTGCAATGTCATCGGGCTTTCCAAAATAAGGTAAAGGGGTCTCCAACTCCAATCGATTTTTTATATTTTCATCTTCAAAAACTCTCTTCGTTCTATGGGTCTGAATTAACCCTGGACAAATTGAGTTAACTAATATGGGTACATCTGCATATTCTATAGCAAGTTGTTTTGAAAAATTAATCACCCCTCCCTTTGATGCACAGTAAGCAGGTCTATTCTTATATCCTACCAATCCCAATTGGGAGGCTATATTGACAATGCGGGCATTTTTTGATTTTTTTAGATAAGGGATTGCATATTTAGTGCATAAAAACATCCCCGTTAGATTAGTTTGTATTACCCTTTCCCATTCTTTAATTTCCATTTCTTCCACAGTACCCGCTCTCTGATCTGCAGCAGCATTGTTTACTAATATGTCGATTCCACCAAATGATCCCACCGTTCTTTCTATTAGTTTTTTAACTTGGTCTATTTCTGATATGTCCGTCTTTGTGAAAATAACCTCTCCTCCTCTGTCTTCGATAATCCCTCTCGTTTCCTCGCCTTCTTCTCTTGGCAACTCCTGGAGGTCTCCAATAGATATTTTTGCACCCCTTTCAGATAGTTTCAAAGCCACACTCCTTCCTATCCCCGAAGCCCCTCCTGTTACAATGGCCACTCTATTTTCTATGTCTTTCATTTCTCCAAATCCCTGCTGATTCTACCTATTATTTTCTCAACAACATCATCTGATAATTTCTCCAAATCCTCTGGTTCTTTTATAATGGTGGAAAGGGACCCCTTTATCACATCTGGAGTTATTACATCAATTTCCAATTCGGAGAGTGCCATGGCCCAATCCAACGTTTCAGATATTCCTGGAATTCTCATAAGATTCTCTTGATATCTAATCGTTTGCATGAATTCTACTATTTGAATAGTGATGTGCTCGTCCAAATTTGGAACCTTCAGTTGAACAATTTTCATTTCCCGATCCATTTCTGGAGGGTCTAGATATAAATATAAACATCTTCTTTTCAGCGCATCACTAATTTTACGTGTCCTGTTGGATGTTATTATCACTATTGGTGGATCCTCCGATTTTATCGTCCCAAGCTCTGGAATGGTAAGTTGATTCTCATCTAAAACTTCTAATAGGAATGCTTCTATTTCCTCGCCCGCACGGTCTAGTTCGTCTATCAATAGAATTGATTTATCCGATCCCCTCAACGCCCGAAGAATGGGTCTCTCTAGTAAGTATTCTTCTTCAAAAATCGATTTCTCTATATTTTCCACCGATTTTTCAATTCCCATCTCTCCCTCTATCCTAATTCTGAGAAATTGTTTCATATGGTCCCACTCATAACTTGTATTTTCAATTCCTAGACCTCGATAACATTGTAGGCGAACTAAATCTCCCTCTGTAGCATCTGCCAGCGACTTCGCTAGTGATGTTTTCCCACATCCTGGTTGGCCTTCTATTAATAATGGCCTATTCAATTTAGAAGCCAGCAATAATGCCGTTGAAATTCCTATATTTGATATATATCCGGACCTTTGCAACAATTCCGTAATTTCATCAGGAGTTTCAGCTTCAATTTTCATTATTTTCCCTACTGTACTTGATCCGGATGCAAATATGACATTTGCGCTCTATATGCTGCCTCTGCATCAGATCTGGCATCCCCAATGAAAACGGAATTCCCCGTAGAAGTCCCCATGTGGTTTATACATCTATATAGTGGATCGGGATCTGGTTTGGTTATTGCACTATCTCTTCCAATTATGCAGTCCACTTTGTCAATTATCCCTACCTTTTCCAGAGCAATTTTGGCAGCTTTGGGGGAATTAATCGTACAAATTGAGATGGGGACGTGCAATTTATTTAGGAAACCTATCAATTTCAAAGGCTTCGCTCTTTTTGCACCTTCGATTTCATATTTCGTTAGTATTTGGTCCACTTCCTCGAATATCCCTCGATTTTGTGCTATTTGAAATACCTCTTCGTGTCTATAATCTGTTATATCTCCATCTATGTACTCCTTCATTAACACTTCCAATTCGTTGTATGAACTTCTCCAATCTGCATCTAAATGTACCAGAGTCTGATCTAGGTCAAAAATAATTGAATCAAACAAATTAAGTTCTTCATGTTTTACGATTGAACCATTCGGTTTCCAAACAATTTCTCTTGCTGAAAACGCGACCATTTCTCCTTCTTTTAGATTAAATAATTCCTTTAATTTCACAGGGGCAACTACCTCGGTTATTTCTTCTGGATATCCTTCTATAATGGGAATTGTAGTCGCAGCCATAATCCCATTGATCCTACACAAATGAACTAAAACACCTTCGCATCCGTCTTCTCCCAATTCTTCTATATTTTCTGATTCCAATCCTCTTGTATCGGCACCTTTCAGATTTAATGTCCCATGGAATGGCTTAAAACCTATTACTCGTTCTAACTCATTCTCGGAAACTTCTACAAAATGAGATCCTTTTCCCTGGCCACTAACAACAGTACAGAACATTTCGTCATACACGATTTCACTTCTACATCTTTCCCTCTAGTTCCTCTACCAATACCTTTCCTTCTATAAACAATAGTCCATTTATTTTTGCATATTTTTTCATATTCTCTTTGGAACTAGCCTTTCCATTTATGTCATCTAACATTTCGCATACTACGACTGCAGGTTCCATATTGGCAGCTTTTGCAATTGCAATTCCCAATTCTGTGTGGCCCTTTCTCTCTTCTAAGGAAGGGGCGGACCTTAAAATCTGAACGTGGCCTGGACTTCTAAATTCTTTTGCAAATTGTTCTGCATTATATTCCCCCCTCTCTACATCTGAAGATACTTCTGCAATTCGTTTAATAGTGATACTTCGATCAATATCAGTTATCCCTGTATAGGTATCTCGGTGATTTACTGGAAGTGAAAATGCCGATCTAGTGTCGTACTTTAAATCTCCACTTTCTGTCAATTGGTGGTCTATCATATCGCTAAGAAATGGCAGATTCAATGCTTCTGCAACACCATCTGAAATGGCAACGCACACTAAACCACCTGCTTCGTTCCTAAACATTGAAATCAATTCAGGAGTTATTTTTGAAGCTGCAACAACCAAGTCTGTCTCATTTTCCCCATCATCAAAATCATGGATTAAAATTGGCACTCCCTCTGAGAATGCCGCGATTGCCCGTTCTATTACCTCTCGATTCGTGACATCCATTTTTCTTCTACAATATTATGATTCATTACTACTTATTACTTGATTGATTCTGTATTTTTATAATAATCGCACATTTCTCCACAACCCGGCCACCAAACCTCCTCCATACCTTTGATCCTCGAAATAATCTCTTCAAAATATTTTGCGCGAAATGCTTGACCTGTGATATGCGGGTGAATCGCAATTGGCATGAGTCTATTCCTCTCTTCATATAGGACTTCAAACTGATCCATAATCGTTTCTTGAAATTGTTTTCCTGTTAAATTCTTTTTTGTAAAAAGAGACACGTCATTTATCTCCCCCGAGTATGGGATTGATACAATTTTCCCCTTATTTGTATTGAATAAATATGGTTGATCATCATTACACCAATCACATACATAATCAAATTTTTGTTTAATCAGAGTATCTATTGTACTAAAATTCTCTGATAACCCAGGCCCTAGCCACCCCCTCGGTGAGTCCCCAGTTGCTGCCTTTATGCGATCTTTACAACCTTTTATCACTGATTGTTCCTCTTCTACACTCAATCCTCCCAATCTTTGTGAATTTGTTATTCCATGTCCTATGATCTCTAAATCTCTCTCTACGAACGCATCAATTACCTCTGGCATGTGATCGCATATTGCTGAATTAAGTGCAACAACTGGCTTGATCTCGTGATCATCCATTATCTTCAACAATCTCCAAATACCAACTCTCGAACCATATTCTCTCCAACTATGTGTCATCACGTTTGGTACGTGCTTGTCGCTATCTGCTGGGTATGGGATTCCATATTCAAAATATTCCATATTTATAACAACCCAAACTGCTATTCGATACCCTTCTGGCAATTCAAATTTACTTTTGATAATGGGTCGGTATTCGTAGCCATTGTTCTTTTTATTCATTATTTCTACTATCCCATTTAGATTTCCTCACACTTAAGACAGTACTAATCTAACAACATACAATGGTAAATTTCGGGATCAATGTTAACAACCGTGAGCCTCTCATTACAACAAAATATACTATACCGGATATGTTCAAGATGGGCGAAGAAGCCGAAAAGCTTGGTTTTGATTCTGTCTGGGTCGGCGATAGTCTTCTAGAAAAACCTAGATTGGATGCAATTGCAACTCTCGCAGTACTTGCGGACCGAACCAAAAAAGTAAAATTGGGAACTGCATGCATGGTCACTCCCCTTCGAAATCCCATTCAGTTCGGTCAAGCATGGTCGACTCTAGATATGTTCTCCGAAGGTAGAATGATACTAGGTGCATGCATGGCTGCTGCAGACGACGACCGCGGAAAACTACAATACGAAGTCGTTGGACTTGACCCTCGAAAAAGATCTTCCATTTTCAATGAGCATATTGAAGTAATGAAAATGCTTTGGAGGGACGGCGTTGTCAATTACTCTGGAGATCATTTCAACTTTGAAAATGTTACATTCGAAACAGGAAATGAAGAGGTCCCTTACGCACCTGTGCAAAAAGATCCGCCTGTTTGGGTAATAAGCAATCCTAGTGCTAGAGGTAATAAAGCAGTTTACAGCCCAGCAATCCAGAGGATAGTCGAAGTGGGAGATGGGTGGATGACGTGTTGCAGGGCGGCACAACCCCAAGAATACAAAGCACAATGCGAGGCTATAGATTTACATGCAAAACAAAAAGGCCGAGATCCCGATACTATCCATAAATCTTACCAAGTAACTCTCCATATCTCTGATTCAAAACAAAAAGCAATAAACGATATGCAAGAGTACGTTGGAAGCTACTACCCGACACAGTATTACAATCTAGATGAGTGGGGCCCAATTGGAAGTGCTGAAGATGTGATTGAGTGGATTGAAACCTTTTCAAATATTGGATGTGAAACGTTTATCATGCGATTTGGATCTTTTGACCAAATGGGCCAAATGCAACGATTTGCAGATGAAGTTTTGCCTGCATTTCAGTAACTTCAAACCGATTTCCCAATTCCTAATACATACCCATCTGGATCTTCCAATAAAAAGTGGTTTCTTCCCCACATAACTTTTGGTTTTGTTAGTATCTCCACACCTCCCTTCGCCGCATTTTCGTATATTTCTTCAACATTATCCACATTTAATTCTAGAACCAATCCATCTCCCCTCTTTCCTTTTGGCTTCCTCAAATTATATTGTGCAAAAATATCTTCTTCAAAATCTTCTTCTAATACTATCGAACACCCTCCTGCCCCCAATTCAACTCTGCTGCCTGGTTTTTCTACCCGTTTGAATCCCAAAATGTTTTCATAAAATTCCCTTGATCTTTCAATATTTGCTACTATCAATGTAACTTCGTGAACTTCACTCATGCATTTCCTATTGTTTGCCACGTTCTTGGCTCTTCCCGATCTCCTTCCCATGAAAAGTGCCCTTTTTATCTTTCAGTCTCTTTGTTCTATCACCAATGTCTTGCAAGTGCGTGAAAGTACTTCCTGTGGACGGCGAATCCACTCGGGTCACTCTAGATTCTCTTGGAATTCTCAATCATGAGTACAAAATACTCTCTCACGAAGGGAATCTATATATTCCAATCACCGAAGAGGGCATTCCACCTCCTGGAATGGATGTTGTCTACATGGACCTTTTACCTAATAAAAATAGACTTCTCCCCTCTGATCTCTTGCCATTTAAAATCACCTACGAACGGCTTGGGGATCTCATTTTATTAGATGAGCCCAATGCACACCAAGCAACAGCTGCCACTATTGCCTTATTGGCTTCTGATATCCAGTTTAAAACTATCCTTAACAAAGCCTCAGAAATCCAAGGCGAAACGCGGGTCAGGAAATGGTCTCTCCTATCTGGAAAGTCTACCGAAACTATTCATAAAGAATATGGATTTGAATTCCTTGTAGATATATCCAAAGTATATTTTTCACCACGTCTAGCTACTGAACGCCAAAGAGTAACTGACCAAGTTTGTTCTGGGGAACAGGTCTTTGACATGTTTTCTGGAATCGGGCCTTTTACAGTCCCCATGGCTAGTAAAGGGGCAATAGTCATTGCAACTGATATAAATGATATGGCAATCGACTATCTCCGAAAAAATATTTCTAGAAATAATGTAGAACAAAACGTAACTGCGCATGTCGGTGATGTTAGAAATATAGCTGGTGATTATTCTACTTGGGCCGATAGAGTTATTATGAACCTCCCTCATTCAGCAAATGATTTTTTAGATGTCGCATTTAGTATTGCTGGAGAAAAATGCGTCCTACATTATTATTCTCTTTCAGAGCTTGATGATCCTTTCACCACAGGTATATCTGCCCTTCAAAATGCGGGCCAAGAGCACGAAGTCACCATCTTAAATGAAACAATAATTCGATCTTACTCCCCTAGCCAAGTTCATATCTGTATCGACGCACTCCTCACTCGATAGTAGTGGAATGATTTATGCCCGCCTGCATCCTCAACACTTGTGTTATGTTCATAAAATGGCACAAGAATCTATGTGAAAAAACGAAGACAATTCTTGGAATTTCAGACTATCAACTCCTTTGGATTGCATGGCTCAAAGGCATTATCTTTGGAGCCGCTCTTGTATATATTGCACTTATGTACTTTTAACAAATTCACGTGCCTGTGTAACTCAGTTGGTAGAGTGATTCCTTCGTAAGGAATATGTCGGGA
>MDTE01146094.1_pt1 | contig 18370 bp, 16 predicted proteins | sample 811231 | NCBI WGS metagenome assembly MDTE01 (sample SAMN05326651, study PRJNA326480) | marine metagenome | isolation source: seawater | place: Indian Ocean: Red Sea | collected 2010 | reverse complement strand
TCCAATTTCAGTACATGCATTAATTACATTCATCGCGCCTATGATATTTGTTTTCACACATTCAAAGGGATTATATTCAGCAGTTGGAACAATCTTAGTAGCTGCTGCATGAACCACATAATCTACTCCATCTAAAGATCTTGATAATCTCTCTTTATCTCTTACATCACCAATTATAAATTTTATTTTTTTTTCTTTTGCATATCTTATTGACATTTCCCACTGTTTCATCTCATCTCTTGAATATATTATAATTTTTTTTGGATTAAATTTTTTCAAGGTCATTTTAACGAATTGATTTCCGAAAGAACCAGTTCCACCTGTAATTAGAATATTTGAATTATTAAGCATATTTTAAATATATTTTTTTTAAATTATCATAAAGTTTTTTGTTCATCATCTAGAATCTTGCCCTTAGTAATTTTTATTAATCTATCACAATATTTAACAGTTGATTGCCTATGTGCAATAATTAAAATTGTTTTTTTTCCTTTAATTTCCTTTAAAGAATCTACAATGCTTGACTCTGTGTCTGAATCAAGAGAGCTAGTAGCTTCATCCAATACAAGAATTTCTGGATCATGATATAAAGCTCGTGCTATACCTATTCTTTGTCTTTGCCCTCCAGATAATCTGACTCCTCTTTCACCTACCTCTGTATTCAAACCGTTTGGCAAATCTTTTACCAATTGAAAAAGCTGGGATGCATTAATTGAATTTTGAATTGCTTTCTCATCAATTTCATTTTCCTTTAAACCAAACGCTATATTTTTTTTCAAAGTATCATCGGTAAGATATATATTTTGTGGAACATAACCAATTTGATTTTGCCAATTTCTTATAAAATTATTAATGTTTATATTATTTACATTTATTGATCCAGAATCTGGAATTAGTAAGCCAAGTATAATATCAATTAAAGTTGTTTTACCTGATCCACTTGGACCGACAAATCCTATAGTTTCACCATGATTAATTTTAATTGAGATATTATCTAAAGTTTTAGTTAAGGTTGAAGGATAGCTAAAACTTATATTTTCTACTTTTAAAACTGAATTTTTATTAAAATGATTTTTAATTTCTTTCTTGTTTTCATTATATTTATTTATATTTTGATCTAATATTTTTAATTCTTCATATATTTTTTCTATAGATGCCGTAGTGTACCACAGTGTTTGAAAGGAACTAACTATTCTATTTGTAGAAGGCATTAATCTAAAAGTTGCCATACCAAATAAAGCTAATGTAGATATTATAACATCTAATTCAGTATTAATAGAAATCATAATTAATATAATTATAATTAATCCTATTAATGCAAGAAACTCAAATAAGAGGCGCGGCAATGAATTAGCTACATTAAAAAGAATTTGTTTATTAGCTGTTATAGATTGATTTTCATAATATAATGAAAAAAAATTTTTTTCTTTGCCGGAAAGCTTAACTTCTTTAACGCCTGCTAAGCCTTGCATTAAATGTTGTTTTGCTTGACCGCTATGATATTGAATTTGTTTTCCCCAAATCTTAAAATATTTTTTTGTATTAATGCTAAAAACCCATATAACTAATGAAATAGTAATTCCTGCAATAATTGCACCTAATGGCTCTACATATATTAATAAAACTACTATTCCGCTAAAAACTAAAAATTCAATTATAATGGTCAAAATGAAAGTAATAGCGCCTTGAAGCTGAGATACTTCTTCTTGAATATTTCTAATTAACTGAGCAGAATTTCTGTTTAAATGAAACATATAAGGTTGATTTATATATTTTTGGTAGAGCCTCTGAGAAACAGAGATCTGAATGCCATATGTGTATTTACTTTGATACCAATAAAAATATGCAATAAATATATTTTTGATAAAGTATACTAATAATAAAAGAAGCATACCAAAAATAACAATTTGAAAATAACTCGGATTTCCAAAATATAATAAAATTGGTTCTAAATTTGGATATTTAGATACAATATCATCAGTTATTAAAAGTGTTACAGCAGGAATAATCAACCCTATTCCAAGAATTTCTAAAAACATAGAAATTATAGTAAGAACAAAAAGATAAATACACTTTTTTCTATCTGCTAATTCTAATATATTCCAAAGTTTGTTAATTATAGCCATTAAATAAATTTAAAATAATTCTGCCTCATATTTTTTTAAAAAGTAAGGACTTATAAATAAATTATGAAGGTCATATGGGTTTTTATCAGTATATTGATCAATAACATTCCAAAATTTTCTTTGAAGATCATCGTTAAATAAATTTTGTTTTTTATCAACAAAAATAGATTTTTCTAATTCTATAGATGCATTCAATATTTCATCAGATGAATTTTCAATAAGATTAATATTTGAATCTACAAACATATTAGTTTTATATAAATTGTCTAATTTTCTTTCAAAGATTTCACTAATTTTTAAAATTCTATTTATTTTTGTATCAAAAAATAATTTTAAAATGACTAAATAATTATTATGTTTTAATTTATTCAATAAAATTGGTTCTGTATAATTGGTCAATAATATAGGTTTTCTAAATACAAATGGGACCATAGAGGGCCCGGAACTACTCCCAATAAATATTTTAGAATTAGCCATCAAATAAAGTTCAGCTAAATCACTTTTATTTTTATTAAAAGGATAATCGATAAATTTAGAATTATTAATATTCATTCTATCTTGTGCATATTTTCCAATTCTTATTACATGATAATCCTTCGATAGAAAATAATTAGAAGTTTTCTCCATAGATGAAATAGTGAAGTCTCGATAATTATGATAACTCCAATCCTTTTTAAATTCATTGTTCAAGTAAGAAGGATCTCTGTTATGGATACAAATCCATTTACTACTTTTATTAATTCCTAACGAACTTAGAAATTGCAAGGCTTTAATATTTTCTGATTCAGAAAATTTTAAAATATTATTATTTTCTAAAAAAAAATTCTTTGTTGGATGGACAATAAATTCAATAACATTAGAATTGTTAGGTAACCAAAAATTTATACTTTTAATAATAAAGTACAAGAATCTAGGATATGGAAAAATACTAATTTTTCTAGCAATTAATGAAGCTAGTTTTTTATTACAGATAAATTTTTCAAATGAAATGAAGTCAATATTAAAAAAAGATTTTTTTGAATAATTTTTTTTATCATTCAAATAAATTTCTGGAGCTATAGCTAAGCCTCCTATTCTAGAACTTTGCATGATTCCAAACCTTATTCTTATTACAGGGTTTAAGATTAGCAAAAATAAGCAGAAAGGAGCTGTAAGAAACATTAATAAGTAAATTATTAATTTTTTCATTTATATTAAACTATTTAAATAATTTTATTTTTAAATTTTTTGTATAGATCTTTATATGAATTTATCTTTTTTAATTCTATATTCTTTCTTTTAGAATAACCTTTTAATTCTTGAAATATATTATCTAAATATTTTTTACCTTTCCCTTTTTTTAATTCTAAAGAAAAATGAATTTCAAAATTTTTATAAAAATCAATGAAGTCATTGTTTGAAATTTTTAATTCTAAAAGTTGCAAAGTTGAGCAAAAAATTAGAATTATTTTTTTATTATTGTTTTTTTTAATTGCTGATTTAACCAAATTAAAGTTGTTAAATAAAATACCCTCTGTAATCACAAAACTAATCTTATAATCATTAATGGATGCATAATGATTATTTATAAAATTTTGGCCACGCATAGGTATATTCCAAATTCCAAACTTTGAATTAGTTACAACAGATATAATTGTTTTCATTTAATATTTAATGTAGTAAAAAAGTCATTATACTTTTGAAAAAGAGGGTCAGAGAACTTTTGAAACCTGACATCAACTGAAATTCTTGCTCTTTTACTTCTAAAAAAATTTGAACCATGATAAACAAAAGGGTTAAAAAGTAGAGCTTCTCCAAATTTTAATTTAGGAAATTTATGATGTTTTTTTAACAATTTTTCTCTAGATTGAATTTTTTTTCTTATTTCCTGGTCACATAGTTTAACAGAAGTTAAATCATCAATTAAAAAAATTCCTGACTCATCTTCTATATCATGAAAAGGTAACCAAACATTATATGTATATGGGGAATGTCCAGCCATAATTTCAGAATGAGGAAATGTTCTTGTTGAATTACTGTAGCCAATATGAATTTGAATCTGAGGATATTTTTGTACTAAAATATTTTTGCCAAAAATAGATTTTATTGAAATTGAAAAAGATTTTAGTATATCAAAAGAACAATTCTTAAGGTAAAGTTTTCTAATTAAATTTAACTTATCGTCATCAAGATGATTTGCAACTTTTCTCATATCCTCAATATTTTTAACATTATTTTGATTAATTAACTTATTTAAAAATGAATTTTTTTTGATCTCATTCAGAAGATTTTTAGATATTTTTTTAATATCATTAATTTTTTTAGATTTAATAATAGCCCAACCTCTAATTCTTAAATCTTTTCTTAAATCTTGCATGAATGTATTTATTTTAATCCCAAAGATTTTGAATTTGTAAAATAGTAATCACCCTTATAATTTGCATGTTTTAGAACTTTTACCCACTCATTTTCTTTCAAAAGAGTTACTCCCAAAAGAGACCACTTATTAAATAATTCTAAATCTTTATTTGTTGAATATGAACCTAAATTAATAAAAGAGTTTTTTTTAGATACTCTATTTATTTCTTTTAAACACTTTATTGCATTTGTTAAATTTAATGCATAAATAACACCTATTGCTAGTACAAAGTCAAAATAGTTGTTTTTGAATGGTAATTTAGTTGGTTCAGATAAATATATTTTTGATTTTACACTGGCCATAGTTTTTTTTATAGCATATTCAGAACTTTCAGTTCCAAATACCTGTATTTTAGGAAGTTGTTTCTGAATATCATTTAATATGAATCCTTTTTCAGAATTTATATGAAGTATTTTTGATCTATTATTAAGTTTATATCTTTTAATAATTTTTTTTGCATATTGTTTCCATCTACCATCATATACATAACCGCCATAACCATTTTTTCTATCACCGTCAAAAAAGTCCTTATCTCTATATGTGGCAACAATTCTATTTTCTATTGTTCGATAATTTTTATTAGCTGATCTTTTAATTTTTTTATTAGTGTAATTAGAGAAAAGATTATATTTTCTCATATATTTATTTTATAGAAATTTTCTGAGGCTTAGAAGTATGTCGATCTTCAATATAATTAGACATAATTGAATATAAACTTAATAACCATCTTCCATCTTTTTCTTTAGCGCTTGGTGCTTTATCCAAATCGCATGGATCAACTCCATGGTAAATAGTAGGAACTGCAAAAACCACATCACCCACATCTGAATGAATTTCAGCATCAACTTTGTTGTCTTTTTCATCTAATAAATATAACCCGCCATCATTATAATCTTCCCCTTTTTTTGACATTATGCATGAAATAAAAAATCTTTGGTACAAATAAGGGTCAGTATGTAACTTTAATTTTGCATCTCTAGGAAAATATCTTACTATTTGTATTCTATCAATTATACCATCCTTTGGCGTGTTATTTTCCCAAATTTTTTCATTATATCCGCTAATTATTTTTGTAACTCTCCATACTTTATTTGCATTTTCAAATAAGTTTAATTCATTAGGGTTAAAAGGAAAAAAATAATATACTTGTTTCACCTGATGAAATGCATAATTATCTGCAATTGAAGCATCTATAAATCTATAATAATTTGGAACACCTTCATACATTTTATGAAAAGTTGACTCTGAATTTTGAAAATATTGATAAGTTTTTTCTTTAATGAAATTTAAATAATCTTTTTTAAGTGCATTTTTCAATATATAACAATCTCCATTCAATAATGAAGAAACAGTTTCTTCTGCAAATTTTAAATCTTGTGATCTGGCTTTTGAGTCAAATTCATCAAAATCTTTTATAATAATTTTATTTAATCTTTTTGGATAGTTATTAACATCTTCTAAATTCTTCCAAACTTTTGAAAAGATATTATTATTATCTAAATAATCATCTCTATTTATTTCTGTTTTTATACTCATTCTACTTCAATTTATAATTTATATATCTATCAATTATATTAATTGTATTTTCTATATTAAATTTAAAGTTTTGAGAAACTTTATTTGAAGAAATAATAAAATTTCTAGTTTTTTTCATTTTAAAATAAATCTTTGATCTAGATGATAATCTTTTTTTAATGTGATTTATTATAAGTTTGATTTTTACTGGTTTAGAAGCTGAAAAATTGAAAGATCCACTTTTATAGCTATTTTTTGAAATTACTTTATTTATCAATTTATAAATTTCTTTAGTATCAATAATATTATTAAATTTAGATTGAGAATTAAATACATTAACATCTTGATTGCTCATTAGTTTAGAAATAATCTGATTTAACCACGGTCTTCTATTATCAGATATATTATAACATAGCACACCGGGTAAACGAATATTATAATATTTAAACTTTTGTAGTGATACAATATTTTCTGATAAAATTTTTGTTGCACCAAGAATATCTGGATTTATGAACAAATTTTCATCATTTAGAATTTTTTTATTTATATTTCCATATATCTTTACAGAAGATAAATAAAAAAAATTTTTAATTTTATTTTTCGTGCTGAACTCTAATATATTTTTCAATGAAATAATATTTGAATTTATATAATCTAAATATGATTTATTCTTTTTTGAAAATGGGTGAGTTACAGCACAATGAATTATTATATCAGGTTTTATTTTATTTTTTATTGGATTTTTAAGATCATTTTTAAACCAATTAATATTTTTATTTTTAAATTTTTTTGAAAAATGATTTGGCGTTCTATAAAATGCAAATATTTTGTGGTTTTTTGAAAAAAATTCAACCAAATCACTTCCGATTGTTCCATTTGCGCCGGTAATTAAAATTTTCACTATATTAATTTAATAAATTCAAATGTTAGGTTGTAACCATCCACATCTATTGCAAGCTTCAACAGTTCCTTCGTCTCTCATGGTTTTTCTGAATTTTTTAAATTCCTCTCCATAAACTATCTCTTTAATTGAATTATCTTGTATATTACCCATAGAAACAGCTAAACAAGGAAAGACTGTCCCATCAACGTTTATATGAACGCTTGACCAAGGTTGTGCACATGGGTGAAAATTTTCTTTTTTATGCTCTATTTCATTTAATAAGTCTAATTTTTTTTGATCAATAGGATCTTGGTTTCCAACTAAATCATCTACCTTCGGATGTAAAAAACCTACTTTCTTTTTTTCAAAATTATATTTTTTTACCAAATACAGCTGTTCCTTTATTTCATCCCATTTTTGATATTTATATGCGCTACTTTTAGTAAAAATATCATCAAATTTATACATATAATCACAACCTAAAATTGGAGATCCCTTCAAAAATTGAAAGCTATGCGTATCACACTGAAGATCTTCGACACAATATTTATGTATATCAAATAAGTCCTCTGCATTCTCATCTAAAACCACTGTTTTAGAATCAAGCATACAATTCGGGTGACCTAGTTCAACTTTTCTTTTTTGGAAATATAACATCATTTTTTCTGCATGAGACCACTTTTCATCCCATTTAGTTTCTTTTACATTTGCCAATTTTCTAATTGTATTGTTTCTATTATCAATTGATATAGAAAGTACTTTAAAATTCTTTGATGATAATAAAAAATCAATTAGTTCTTCAGTTAATAATAGTCCATTACATATTAAGTTACATTCGTGTCTCTTTGTCGCTTCAGTAAAAACATCTCTGAAATTTTTGAATACTAATGGCTCTCCACCTGTTAAAGTAACTCTTGAATTATCTGGGAGTTGCTTGATTAAATCTATCCAATCTTCCGAATTCAACGCATTTTTTTGCTTAGTTCTTATTTGATAGCAAAAATCACATGCAAGATTGCATAAATTTGTAAGAACTAGACAATATCTTTTCGGCATCAAATTATCTGCTTCGTATGCAACTTTTCTAAAACTTGCCAAATCGCTATTAAATTTTTGTTTTATTTCTAATTCTTTTTTATATTTTTCATCTAGCATTTATTTATACATTTCATTGTAAGTTTCAATTACACCTTTCATCCACTCTCCATTAAATTTATAATGTGGGGAAGTCACTATATTACTATCAATAACACAAGGTTCGTCAACAAAAATACCTCCCGCATTTTCGATATCTTTTTTCCAAGCATAATAACCAGTTACTTTTTTGTTATTAATTATATTTGCTGATATTAGCATCATTGTCCCACTACAAATAGCAGCGATTAACTTTCCTTTTGAATTAAATTTTTCAATATCTTGAATTAAAGAAGTTTGAAGCCTTAAGTGTTCCATACACTTTACCCCTCCAGGAATAACCATTAAAGAATAATCATCAATTTTATATTCTCCAACACCTAAAATTCTATCATTTTTATTAGGCGGTATTTTTGTTCCAAAGTATCCTAAAACAATGTTTTTTTCCTCAATGAAGGTATCCACTTCAAAACCTTCTTCCTTTAATCTATAAAAAGGGTAAATGAACTCATGATCTTGAACAAGCTTACCAGTTATAATGAGAGCTTTCTTAGGCATAATTAAATAAACTTATAAAATAAGTTTTGTGTAATGTAAAATTTAGACATCTAAAACTTCTTTTAACTCCCGTGGATCTAAAAAAGGATATAAATCATCTAATTTTGAAGGTTGTATTGTGCCATCTTCCAATCTTTTATTTATTGCTTTTGGGACTTGTGGTTGCTCATTGTCTAAAATTAGTTCACAAATTCCAGGTTTATGATTATCTAAAAATTTAGAAATTTTTTGATGCATATTTCTATGATTATTGATTTTTATGTAGTTGATCTTATGTGATTGAGAAATTTTTTTATAATTAGGAAAAGAAATGCCACTTTTCTTATCTGATCCCATAATTCGACTTTTAAAACCCAATTGCTGAGTCTGCTTAATCGTTAAATACCCCCCATTATTATAAATAAAAATTTTAATAGGTAATTTTTCATGCATAATAGTAGCTAGTTCTTGAATATTCATTTGCAATCCACCTTCACCACTAAGTAAGACTATTTTTTTTCTATTAGCTGCGAGACATGCCCCTATTGCAGCTGGAAGTCCCCAGCCCATTGGGGCATGGCCAGAATTTGTAAATATTTTTTGATTTTTTTTCACCCTAAAAGCTTGGTACGTACCAACAAATGACAAACCCATGTCAGTAACAATTATGTCATTTCTTTTTAAATTCTTTGATAACAAATCAATAAAATAATAGGAATTAACAGAATTTTTTTGAAATTTATATTTTGGATCTACTATTGGATATTTTTTTACCCATTTTTTACAATTTGAAATCCATTTATCAAATCTACTAGTATTTTTTATTTTCCTTTGATTCATCATAAGTAAAAAATCTTTCGCGTCAGAATTAAGTTTTAAGTCTATTTTTAAAGATTTTTTATTTAATTCATTTTTATCAATATCAACCATAATTTTTACTGCTTCTCTTGCGTAATCTTTAGAATCATAACCTGTTATCGCATATGGCAATCTTGTACCTATAGAAATATATAAATCGCATTTTTGTAGTGCAAAATTAGGCGCTCTAGAAGAAAATGTTCCTGGTCTGCCTATAAATAATTTGTGACTATCTTCAACTAAATCAGCTCCATTCCATGAAGTTAACAAAGGTAAATTATTTTTTTCTATAAACTTTAAAAGCAAATCTTTTGATTTTGACAACCTCACACCGTGTCCTGCATGAATAATTGGCCTTTTACATTTGTTTAATAATTTTATTATTTTAGAGATTTTTCTTTCAGTTAAATTTCTTTTTATTTTTTTTTGATTTTTATCTTTAACAAATATTTTGAGTTTTCTTTTATTAATTTGAGAATTTTGAATATTTGCAGGTATGTCTATCCATACTGGACCAGGTCTGCCACTAATAGCTATATGAAAAGCTTTTTCTAAATGATAACCTATTGTTAAAGGATCCGTAATCATTACTGCATATTTTGTGATTGGTTTTATTATATCTATTATATTTATCTCTTGAACTCCAAGTTGTCTTAAACCAGAGTTTCCAATAGTTTGATTAAGAAATACTTGTCCAGAAATAGTAATTGTCGGTATAGAATCTATCCAACAACAAGCTGTTCCTGTAATTGAATTAGTTCCTCCCGGACCTGTTGTAACAATGCTTGCCCCGATTTCATTTGAGCATCTTGAATATGCTTCTGCAGACATTGCAACAGCTTGTTCATGATGATTGCAAACATATTTTAGTTTTTTGGCTCTATACAGAGCATCACATAAAAATATTGAACCCCCGCCTGAAACGGTAAAAACATTTCTAATTCCTTTATTTTCTAAAAAATTAACAACATAATCTGATAAATTCATTTCAATTCCTTAATTTTTCATAACTTTACTTATAACAGCTCTCGGCAAAAATGGGTACATATCTTCAAGGGGTTTGGGAACCCACTTTCCATTATCACTTAAGGAGAATCCCATTTTAGGTATGATTTTTTGATTAGGGTCAACATATATTCTACAAAATATTGAGTCTTGAGACTTAATTACATTTTTTAAAGTTTTTTTGACATTGTCAATCTTTTTAATTTCTCTATATTTTATATTGAATGAATTAATAATTCTATTAATTTTATAACTATTATTTTTTGATATATTTTCAGTTCCAACTAATCTTCCCCCAAAAAAATCTTTTTGTGTGCCTATTAAAGCAGAATATGAAATTCCTGAGAAACAAAAAATTTTTATATTTAGATTATATTTTTGTATTAAGTGTAAATCATATACTGAATTCATAAATGTTCTTTCTTCGCATAAACATATGATTTGAGATTTTGAAGATGAAAGAGCAATACCAATAGAAGCAGGGAATGAAAAACCTTCATTATCTAATCCTGAAGCACTGATTAATCTTTGATTTCTTTTTATATTGAATGATTGCATAACATAATTCATAACAACTCCTCCATCCATAACAATAATGTTCTTCTCAGGAAGTAATTTTGATAATTCTTTTACAAATAAATATTGATTAATGTAATTTGTATTTTGATATCCTTCTTTATAAAATGAATATTCTTTTTTAAGAATTTTACATTTATTTATCCAGTTTTTAAATTTTTTTACCCTTTTCTTATTAATAATTAAATAATTTATGACATCATCAGCTGACTCATTAATTATTAAATCAGTCTTAAAATTATTCTTATTTATCTCATTATTATCTATATCAACTATAATTTTTTTTGCATTGTAGCAGAATAATTTAGTATTCCTGCCAGTAAGAGGGACGGATAATCTGGATCCAATTGAAATTAATAAGTCACTTTTTTGAATTATAAAATTTGAATACCTATTTCCATAAACCCCTGGTCTGCCAAAGAACAAATTATGATTATAATGAACTAAATCACCTCCTCTTCTACTGGTTAAAACTGGTATATTAAGTATAGAAATCAATTTTAATAAGTTTTTTTGTGAATTGCTCAATTTTATTCCATAGCCAACTAAAAGAACTGGCCTTAAAGATTTATTTAATAATTTATAAATTAATGAAATTTTATTACTTAATTTTTTAAATTTTTTCTCTGGATTGTAGTCAGGTGGAGAAAAGTGTCTTAAACTATTTTCATTAATAATTTTTCCTAATAAATTTATTGGTATATCAATCCAAACAGGTCCTGGCCTACCATTTTTAGATAAAAAAAGAGCTTTTTCTAAATGATATGCTATCTCATTTTCTTTTTCTATTTTGAAAGCATACTTTGTTATGTTTTTTACTATATCAATTGTATTAAGAGATTTATTGCCAAATTGTCTTAAATCCTTTTTGTTTTTTTTATCAGACCTTGCTTGTCCAGAAATAATAACTAAAGGCTCAGAGTCAATGTATGCTGATGCTACCGCTTCAATTACTCGTGAACTTGAATAACCAGAAGAAATTATTAAAACAGAGTTTTGGTTAGTTAATTTTGTTGCTCCACTTGCAGCTATTGAAGCAGAATTTTCATCATTAAAAACATAATAATTAAAATTTTCTTTTCTTCCCATAGAATCCATTAAATGAAGATTCGCATCACCAGGAACACAATATAGTGAATTTATATTTTTATTATCTAAAATATTTAGAACTAAATCAGAGCCTCTGATTTTTTGATCAATTTTTTTAGTTAACAAAATCAAACAATATTTAAATTTAATTACTTTTTTATTTATTAATTCTATGCCTCCAAATGTATCTCCTATCATATACTTACTATTATTTGTCCTTATTTCACCTTGAAGTATAGTAAATAAAGATGAACTATTTTCTTTTGCAATTTTAAATAGTTTATTTAATTTCTTTATTTCTATAAAACTTATTGAAGATTTTCCATATTTTTTTGTTTTATTAAAATAAACATTTTGAGATTCTAAAGTGATATAATTATAATTATTTACATTGACACTATGTTTGTCTATTTTTTCATATCCTAATTTTTCTCTTCCATACTTATCTTTTAATCTAAGTAAATCATTTTTATCATTTGGAGTTTCAATTTCCATTAGAATTGAATCTTTTTTGGAATTATTTAAAGTTTGATGAAAAACATTTTTTTTAATCATAATTCCTTGTCCTGAATTTCTTTTGTGAATTTCATTTAGAGATTTGCAATTTACAGAACCATCAAGTACAATAAGTGACGTCTTTTTTTGTGGATGGCAGTGCATAGAAGTTTGATGGCCTTTTTTTAGATGAAGTATCCATACCGCAACATCTTTGCTTTGATATGTCAAATATTCATACCCCCATGGTTTTCTAACCACAACTTTGGAATAATCCTTTTTATCCGAGCTATTTTTTTTTCTTTTTTTTGAAGATGATAGCTTTAAATCTTTTTCAGAAATTTCGAAATTTATTATTTCTTTTGGTTTCATTTTTGAATTAACAGTAAAATTCCTTTATTTTTTTAATCATAAAATTTAACTGTTTTTTTTGCAAAAATTGATGAACTGGCAGTGTTATCAATTTTTTAGCCTGCATCTCCGCTAAAGGAAAATCCCCTTTTTTATATCCATATTTTTTTGAAGCTTTTTGAAGATGTAATGGTATTGGATAATGTATTTTAGCTTCTATCTTATTTTTATTAAGAAATTTAATTAATTTATTTCTATTTTCACATAAAACCATGTAAAGAGCGAATGTTTCTAAATATTTTTTTGGTCTTTTAGGTATAATTACTTTTGGTTTTAAATTATCAAGACCTTGGTCTAAAATTTTAGCATTATAATTTCTTTTTTTTATTACTTCATCTAACTTTTGAATGCCTTTATAAGCTACAACTGATTGCAAAGGTTGAAGACGCATATTAACTCCCCAAAAAGCAATATTATCTCTGTCTATCATGCCATGGTTTCTATATTTTCTGATCCAGGCGGCCAACTTGTCGTCATTAGTTGCTACCATTCCCCCATCTCCCATAACATTTAATGATTTTAAAGGATGCATACTAAATGCATTAACCTTTCCAAATGTTCCTGGACTTTTTTTATTTATTAAAGCTCCAATACCCATACAAGCATCTTCAATTATATCTATATTATTTTGTTTTGCGATTTTTTTAATTAAAAACATATTTGGAGATGCGCCACCCCAATGAACAGGCATTATAACTTTAGTTCTTTTTGTTATTGATTGTTTTAATTTTGAAATATCTATTTGATATCTATCATCAGAATCAACGAATATTGGTTTTGCTCCACAAGCTACGATTGATCCAGCAGTAGCGTAAAATGAATTGCAAACTGTTATCACTTCATCTCCGAGTCCAACTCCTAAAGATTTAAGAGACAATATTAAAGCATCAGTTCCATTATTTGTTGAAATACAATGTTTTACTTTGATATATTTGGAAAATTTTTTTTCAAATCTTTCTACATACTTGCCTAAAGTAAAATCAGTGGATTCTATAAGTTTTTTCCATTCCTTAAATATTTCAGAACAATTTTTAAATTCCATTGGAAGGTAATTATAAGGTACTCTCATATTCTACTATTTATAAAATAAATTTATTTTATCACAAACGTATTTTATTTCTTCTTCTTTTAAATGTTGATGATGGGGTAATGCCAAAACTTTATTACACTTATCTTCTGCATTTGGAAAACTTCCTTTGATATAACCTAATTTTTTAGAAGCTTCATGAAGATGGAGTGGTTTGCCATAATACACTAATGATTGAATATTATTTTCATTAAGATATTTTTGCAAATTATCTCGATCTTCACATAAACATATGAACATTACATAAGAGTTTTTCTCATAATCATTATCAAAGGGCATCTTTATTTTATCTGTGTTTAAATATTGATTATAAAACTCTATATTATTTCTTCTTCTTTTTATGATAGATGATAATTTCTTTAATCTGTATGATAAAATTTCAGCATTCAGCGAATCTAAACGAGAATTTACACCAAAAATTTTTACATTATCTCTACTTTCTAATCCATGGTTTCTATATAATTTTATTTTATTATAACTTTCAATATCATCGGTAATTATAAATCCACTATCACCAAGGGCATTAAGATTTTTAAGTGGGTGAGCCGAAAAAGCAGAGATATGGCCAAATCTTCCTCCATGCTTTCCATGATGATAAGAGCCCATCGCCTGAGCAGCATCTTCAATGACAATTAAATTATGTTTATTAGCTATTGAAATAATTTTTTTCATATTGCAAATCCTACCTGTCCAATGAACAGGCATAATAGCTTTAGTTTTCGAAGTAATTGCGGACTCTATTAAATCCTCATCAAAATTTAAATCATCTTTGATATCAATAAAAACTGGTTTTGCACCAACATGGACTATAGCTCCAATAGAAGCTATAAATGAAACTGGTGAAGTTATTACTTCATCACCTTTGCCAATATTATTTGACCATAACGCCATCATTAGTGCATCAGTACCTGAATTTAAACCCAAACAATATTTTGATCCAGTATACTCACATATTGACATCTCAAAATTATTTACTTCTTTAGTTAAAACTAGACTGCCTTCTTTTAATACATTCTCAATACAATGCATTATTTCAACTCTTTCTTCTTGAAATCTTTTTTTTAGATCTATTAATTCAATATTCATTTTGTGATTTTTTATATTCTTTAAATAAATCTTTAACTACGGACTTAATTGTCTGAGCCTTAATATTATATTTTTTTTTAGTTAAATTCATATTCATAGATTTTTTTTTGAAATTATTTAAATATTTTCTTTTGTTAAAATCTACTTCTATACTCTTTATTAAATTTGAAGGAATTTTTTTATCAATCAAAATTTTTGCAAATTCATAATAACTAACATTTTTTTCACCTGTCAAATGAACAACGCCATTTAAGTTTTCTTTTAAAATGTTTCTGACAGTATAATCAAGAGAAATTGGGGACAAATAATAATTTGAAAATGCTTCAATTAATTTTTTATTTTTTATATTTTCCATCCATTTGTAGAAGAAATTATAATTTATAGAAACTACTTTTGACATTCTAAAAATAGTAATTGATTTTCCTAAAGACATAATTTCATTTTCTATTTTTGATTTTTGCTTGCCATATTGTGTTATAGGTTTTTTAGTTGAGTAAATGTCCGGATTTTGAAATTCGTCATTAAAAACCATTTCTGATGATAAATAAGTTATATGTGAGCCAAGTTTATAAAATTTCTTCAATAAATCTAATGTTAATTTAACATTTAAGTTCCATGTTTTTTTTGGATATTTTTCACAAAAATTTATATCGGATATACCAGTACAAACAAATACATTTGTAGGCATAAAATTGATATTATTTTCTTGTAAATTAAAATATATACTTTTTTCAAGTAATTTAGTATTTCTTCTTGTTGTATAATAAACTTCACAATTTCTATTATATAATTCATTATACAATGATCTTCCAATTACACTATCACCACCCATTACAAGATATTTTTGATTTATTTTTTTGGTCATTTTTTAATTATATTGATAAAATTTTTTTATTGAATCAATAATATATTCTTGATCATTTTGTGATAAGTTTCTATGAAGGGGTAAGCTTAAGCTATGTTTGCATATCCATCTTGCATTTTTTAGATTTAATTTTTTTGCTTTTTTAAATGTAGGTTGATCAGCCATTAATATAGGGTGTTTAATCCTTGTTTCAATATTTTTTTCATTTAAGAAATTTATTAATTTATTCCTTTTTGTAGCTAAAATTTGATAATCATACCCTGAAGATCTTTTTAAATCATAATTACAATCAATCACTATTTTTTTTAATTCACTAATATAATTTTTTATAATTATTTTTCTTATTTTTATTTCTTTGTTAAGATTTCTTAAATTTTCTAAAATTAATGAAGCTTGAATTTCATCAATTTTTGAATTTAATTCAATAAAATTAGAAATTTCTTTATTTTTAGTATCAACACCTAAATGACGCATTTTTTTAATTTTTTTATAAATATTATTTGAATTGGTTAAAACTGCACCAGCTTCTCCAAATCCTTGAAGCACTTTCATAGGGTTAAAACTAAAAGATGAGATATTTCCTAAATTGCCTGCAATTATGTTATTTATTTTTGCACCAAATGCTTGAGCAGCATCTTCAATTATAAGCAAAGAGTTTGAATTTGCAATTTTTTTTATTTTTTCATAATCAGCGATAATACCTTTAAAATGCACCATCATTATAGCTTTTGTTTTTTTATTTATTGCTTTTTTTATTTCATTGGGATCTATATTTTGATTAACTTTCACATCTACAAACACAGGAGTGGCTCCGGTCATACTTATTGCATTAGCTGTTGCTAACCATGATATTGCTGGGCATATTACTTCATCACCCTTGCTCAAATTATGACTTTTAAGAGCTAAATATAATGCATTGGATCCCGAACTAACACCTATACAATATTTTCTCCCGCAATACGCCGATATTTTTTTTTCAAATTCTAAAATTCTTTTTCCCGGTAAATATTGACCAGATAATAAAAAATCACTGAAAATTCTTTTAAATCTCATATTAGTTTTTTGATTAAATTTTAACTCTCTATATTTAATTAGTTTTTTCATATTAAACGAGATAAAATTTACCTTTATAATTTTTTTTAAATTTATTCAAAATTAATTTATTTTTTTTATCAAATGGTAGTATTATTTCATCCTCATTTTTTAATCTGTTTGGATGTATAATCAATTTATTTCTAAATAAATTTTTATTTTTTAATTGTTCATCAACAAAAAAAATAACATTTTTTTTTAATATTTCATGGACAAATGCAGCATTAATTGTAGATCCTAAAACAATTATTTTTTTCTTTGTAAATTTGTTTAATTCTTTTTTTATATCTTTTAATTTATTAACTGATTTTTCAAAACTTTTATCAATTTTATATTTTATTTTATTTGGTTGATTAGATTTTTGTGCTAAAATTATGCTCTCCCTTGAAAAATGGCTTTTAACTATTTTTGATTTAAAGCCAAAAAAACTTAACATATTTTTAATTGAAATTTCTGTGAAAAATTGAAATTGATCACCCATTAAAATATAAAATGGATTCTTAATAATATTAGGAAGTTGTATATATATTTTTCCATCTTTTTTTAATAAACTTTTTATTTTCCTAAATATGTTTTTTAAATTGTCAACATACATTATTGAATGAGAAAGAATAATTAAATCTAATTTTATATTTATTTCATTTAAATTATTATAAAAATTAAATTTTTTATTTTTTGGAAAAACTTTTTTAAGTTTTTTGTTTATGTCATATCCATAAAAGATACTTTTTTTAAAATTCTTAGATAGTTCAACTAATAATTTGCCATCAAAACATCCTATGTCTAATATCTTTATATTATTAGTTTTTCCGAATGACTCTCTAATAATTTTAGACTGATAATATGCCCTACTTTTGTGATTTCTAATTCCATTTCTTATTATTTTTTGATTAGTTTGTTTGCTAGCAGCATATTCATTTGTTTTGTATAATTTAGATATATTTTTAATTTTCAATCCTGTTCTAAATATTAGTTGGCACTTAGTGCATTTTTGAAGTGATAATTTTTTGTCAATTGTTTTAAAATCTAAATGTCTAAAAGCAGGCAAAAAAATATCGAATTTATTAGTCTTTGACTTACAAACTTTGCATACTCTCATAATTATATATGACTCTTTAAAAAATGGTTACCAAGTCTACATTGAATTGGAAAACCGGGAAAGCCTATCATCACTTCTTTTGCAGCAGTTTTTTTCTTAAATTCAGATTGTAAG